>Ga0247608_10002549_pt1 | contig 22551 bp, 50 predicted proteins | sample 176DNAGHGlowgp2_FD_193490 | JGI IMG/M metagenome (GOLD analysis project Ga0247608, IMG submission 193490) | Sheep rumen microbial communities from Palmerston North, Manawatu-Wanganui, New Zealand - 1766 DNA GHGlow gp2 | ecosystem: Host-associated > Mammals > Digestive system > Stomach > Rumen ...
ATAAACAACCTTAAAGTCATCTATCTCTTTACCAAGATGTTTGAGAATAGTATTAATCTCTTCCCACTGCTTAGAAGACTTATCATATACCCAACTATATCCTTCAGTTGCAAGATGAGTAAAATCCTCTTCACCAGTTAGAAGATATTTAACAATTTGATCTGTTACCTTTGGACCACAAAATCTAAAATTACATGATTTTATAATATCGTTCAACGTTAAATTACTAAGTATCTCAGCGAATGCTTTTTGTGCATTCTTTGCAGATTTACCGTGTCCAAGAGCAAAAAATATCTCTTCAGGATTAACTGTTAAAATATTATATGGAAACTCCTTTTCTCCTTCATTAAAGAATTCAGCAGTCATCATATCAACTGATGTCAGATATCCAAAAATTTCTTTTGCTGCAGCATCCCCAATTGTTGGAATATTCAATGCATGAACTGAATTAATAAACTTATAATAACATTTATCATTTTCTGAAAGAACTGCCATTAGATGAATATCATCTTCAAAGTAATCATGATCTGTTGGCATTGGAATTGTTCCATCAATATTCTCTTGAGTTACCTTATACATAAATGGAATAATATCACCAGCAAGACTCATGATAATCTTTGCACCAATAGTAATTCCTTTTTCTCTAAGATATCCAAGATTATGACCTGAACATTTCTGAACCATTCGTCCATCCATCTCAACAGGATTAACCCAAATAATTGGAGTATATTCACCAGTCTTTCCAAGATTCCAAGTAATATTAGTTACTTCAGTTTCCTCAAGCATTGGTATAAACTTAATAGCCACACAATCCTTAGGACGACGTTCTGTAGTATTATTGATTCTCTCAGAAACAATTGGCTTGATTACAATTCCATCAAGTGCATACTCACAAGATTCATGACGATACTGATTCATGTCATTGTAATACCATTCAAAATTCTTTTCATCATTCAATCTTGTAACCCAATATCTTTTAGGAAGTACATTTGAATCAGGAAGCTCAGTCCATTCATGGTCAACCCATTCTCCATCTTCAAATTGCCGATAATCATAAATTACGATTGAAAGATCATTTAGCATTTCCAAAAAGTCCTTATCCAATTCATTATAATCCCTATTAAGAACTCCAGAAACAAATGAACGTGGATTCGTAAACTGCTCAGCATATTTCTTCTCAAAAATATCTTTCTTTACAAGAACCTCTCCGCGAAGTGTATAATGCCCACCAAGTTTTAGGTATTCATTTGGAATAAAAAGAACAAGATGTTTCATAAGATCCTTTCCCCATGAACCATCACCACGAGAAGAAATTGATTGAATTACATGAATATCATTAGTGGCGTCATCAAAAATATCTACTTCAAACGAACATCCATCATACTTTGGAGTAATAATAACAGGCTTATCACCAAAATACTTACGTGCTTCAGTGAAATATTTGTTCCAATCAATATTACCTTCCTTATCTTTATGAATCTGAACTTTTGCAATTGAACCCATAATAAATGGGTGTTTAATAGTATAAGAAGGATTGTGCTTTGTTCCTATCTCTGATTTATTTTCAAGACCAAGCTCCTTCTCAAGAGTATCAAATTCAAAGTCAGTCATAATTTCCTGACCATTATAATAAGCTTCTTTAGCCTTATAATAAAGCTCAATCTTTTCTTTCTTTGTCATATTCTTATATTTAATGTTTACAAATAAAACTCACGGAAAAAAGAACCAGGATAACGCTTGTATAATTCGCGCATTTCTCTACGGCCAGGACTCATTTCCTGATGCCATTCACCGTTTTCAAAATAACGAACTTCGTACCACTTAACTTTTTTCTTTGCCATATTATATTAAGTAATTAAATTAAATTGTAGAATGCTTCCTCCATGTGGTAACCTTCAGAACGAAGATCTTCAAGAATTTCACGAGCCTCATCAGTATCTGCATTCTCAGGTACGATATCCATCCAATAAGAATTTTTTGCAGTTTCAATAAGTTCGATATCTTTTGATGTCATATCTTTTATTTGTTTAATTACAAATATAATGAATGTTTTATATTACCATCCATACATAAATAATATAGAACTTATATCAAAAAATTCAAATATTATATAAATAATTTCATTTATTTATAAATTATATTATTAGAAAATTATGAATATTCAGTATATATTTCTACTGGAAACAATTTATCCATTCTATACCAATCATGCGGAATTTTTGTATCTAAATCAACCATATAAACATCTACAAGATTATATTCATTTCTACGAAAATAAACAAACCCTAATAGTTTTTCATTAATAAGAAATTCATCAATATAATTATCTGATGGAAAACTACCATGTTCATTTGTGGTCATTCTATAAATAATTTTAGGAGCTAATGCATGATACATGGCATATTTACTTTCAAAATATTGTCTATATTTCTCATGATAATTTGATTGTTCATCAAGTTGAATGCTAAACGCCTTTTCAATCATTATCCTATTTTTACTTCGTAATTAACTAATTTAATATAATAATCCTTTTTAGGTTTAAGATGATTTTCAATTAACTTAACAACATCATTTAATGTATATTCATTCCCATTATATTCCATTACTGAAAATTCATTATCAAATAACGTTGCATCTAAATAGTTTTGACTATGTTCAATAACTAATTCATTATTATCATTATAATAAAATGTTTGGAAATAAGTATCGTCCCATGCGGTTTCCCATACACATGGTTTTCCATGTTTAAAATTAACAGGCTTATTATGATATATATAATGGCGAATTCGTATTACTTTTCTTTTAATTACATTTGTCATCTGTATCTACATTTTTCTTCATGAGTACTTTTGTGATAATTATAATAAATTGGCTCATTTGTTGAGCAATCAAATTCTAAGTCATAAAAATATTCATCAACTGTCCAAGGTGTATCAGATGGCCATGCCCACTTTTTATATTTATCTTCATGCACATATGAACACTTTAGAATATTTTTCTCTTCATCATATTGTATTTTTACATTATCTAAATCATCTGAAAATCTAAAAGGAACATTATCAATTAATATAAAGTAATAGTTTATATTCTTGAACAATTTAAATTCTTTATCATCATACAATTTTTTTACTTTATGATAATTTGGATTTGTTTCTTGAATATGATACATTAATGAAGTGTTTTTCAACAAAAGTAAATCACTAATTGATGATTTATTTATATTATAATATAATGTGTGTTGACTATCATATTCATCAATATCATCCTCATATTTAACTTTATACTTAACATAATCAGTGTTTAGAAATTGGTATGCATCAATAACATATGAAGATCCATCAATTATATAATCAACAGGAGCAAATAAATAAAAATGTGTATTTGCTACATGACCATTGAACTTATAATTGGATTTCATAAATTCAGTAAAATCAAGCCATTCATTATAATGATTTTCTGGATTACAAATAATGTCTTTTAATAATGTTGAATATTTTTCACCAATTTGTTGTACTATCTTAACCAATGTATTTTCCTCGTCACCAAATAATACATATTTAGCAGTTTTACCTGTATCAATATAACCGCTATACTTAAAGCTATATTCAAAAATATGTTTTGTTATTACATCATATTTTTTTATAACTTTAGTATTTGCTCTATGAACTTCAATAGCATCTAATAAATTATCTTCACTATTTGAATGTAGTTCATCTTTAGATGTAAGTAATTTATATTTTCGTAAAATACTTGAAAATAATAAGCTATCAAAATAATCTATTGATGTTATTAGTGCATCATCATTAAAATGAAATTCCCAAACATTAGTTTCGTATTCAGAACGATATTTTCTAAGGTATGGACTAACTTCATAAAAACCAAATTGATATTTCGTTAGATTAGACTTCTTAATTTCATTTTGCAAATCTTTATAAACAATATACTTAAACAATTCAGTACATTTGTTTATATATTCTGACCAATTAAATTTAAATTGTAGCAAATTAACGTTATCAATTGCTTTTAATTCATCAATTGTATATAATTTACTAATCAAAAAATTACGATAAAAACTTTTACATTGACGAATGATTTGCTTGGCCTTTTTATATTCAGAAATAAAATATGCTAGATTACTATAATTATTAAAGTCTGATGAAATATCAAGAAGGTGCTGATTATCACCAGCACCTTCTATTTTATTCGTAACTTTCATTACTTAATAAGGTCTGCAACTGCGTTCATATCTGCCATGAACTTATCATCCTCGCTCATATTCTTCTCAAGAATCTTCTTAGCTTGATTGAGCTTCTTAATCTTCTCCTTATCAGCAAACTGTTGTGCACGAAGCTTAAGGTCATCTTCCCACTCCTTCATGGTGTAACCGTAATACTTTTCATCCTCATCATTGACAAGACCAAGCTTATCCAATCCAAGTGATTTAATAGCATCAGTATTAGCCTTAGTTGTATTATGGATGGTTTCCCATGTCTTAATAAGATCTTTTACATTGTCAATTGTATTAACAATCATACAACCAGGATATGCGCGATTTGTAGTGTAATTATAACTCTTATTAGTAAGTTCATCAATTGCACTGTTTACTGTCTCAAGCTGCTTAAGCAAATTGTCACGTGTAATTTTTGTTGCCATAATTTTTAAATTTTTAAACGTTTATAAATTAATTAAATTAAATCTCCTGTTTTATGCGAATAAATTGGTCTTACATGTTTATCAGTAGTCCAACTGAAATTATCATGTGGTTCTTTATCAATACTTTCAAATGGTGACATTACAATTCTTGGAGCATAATGATAATAATTAACCCACACAATTTTACCATTGTTAAAACCAATACGCCAACCATTTTCAATCCATGTATGTACCTTACCATTAGCATCTTTATATTTATGCTCAAATGGGTGAACTGGTGCTCTTCCAATCGGTAATGAATGTTTACTATCTTCTACAGTATATTTAACACCCATATACTCCCATTCGTAATAAATACTATCCCAGCGACTATTGATAATTTCATGAACTGCTGGCTTGTTTTTCATTTGAGTTAATGCATTTTTAATGATAAGCTTTTCAATTTCAAAACGATTAACTCGACGATCTTCACCAGGTTCCCATGGAGTTACCTTGATGAAATGATCTTTAGCTTTTACGTACTTCCAAACATTGTTGTGCTTATCTACAACAAACGGAAAAAATTCAAAATTTCTCATTTAAAGAATGTCCATTTAATATATTCAAATATTATAAAGCCAAATAGGAATGCAATAATCCACCACGGTTTTGGTTCAAGACCACCACCATTGTTGTTGGAAAAATATGTTCTTCCTAACATATCATGGATCATTAAAGTATTTCCTGTAGCCATTTATATATCGTTTTTTATTTCTTTACCATCATCTCCAATTACAATATCAGGCAATTTAATATTATTCTCATCAAATACTTCAATATGTTTACCTGCAAGTCTTGGAGAAAAATCTAATTGAAATAAGAATCGATTCTTTGATTTTATTGATAACCTATCATAATGAATTTTAAAAGGAATCAATTTTTCGCAGAAATCAGATCCTAAATCAAAATGATATTCCTTTCTTGGATTAATAGAATCAGGATAAGTGAAAAATATTACATCAGCACGCCGATATGTTATCAATATTTTTACAAATCCCTCTTTAAGACCAAGTTTCTTTGCTTGATTTTTAAGTATAAAATGATAAAAATAATCACCAGTCTTGATGAATTTTTTCATAACAGACTCTTTCTTGGAGCACAATTCTTTTACGCATCCGTTCATTATTCCATAAGGAATACCAAATGCTTTACGGAAATTTTCTCTGATGTTTTGTATTTCCTCATCAGTATATCCGCGTTCTAGTCCGTTTACTTTTTCCTTTTTCATATTTATATTATTTACAAATATAATATAGTCAATAATATTAAAATTTCAAATAATATTTATTTTTGCTGGAAATTATTTTATCAATTTTGAAAGTTCAATATGTTTCTTAATTGTTTCTCTATTATCTACTACACATTTAGGAACATATATATTAAGATCTTGACTATCTTCTTCTATCATTTGTCTTATTTTTGTAGCAGATATTCCTGATACTGTAGCATTACGAGCCAAAAGACAAAGACTTACATTATTACGAAGTATAAATGAAGGAAACCATGTTGTAATAATTTCAAATCCATCAGAATAATAAATTGTAAAACATGAATTCTTACATGCAGTTACAATCTTACTGTAAAGATAAAATCCCCAATCATGAGAATTATCGCTTTCATCAGTTAAATCATCCAATGGAATAACATGTATTTTATCTGCTTCATTAATTATTTCAACATCGCCATCACAAGACTGATGTGTATGTGATTTAAATGTTTCTTTAATTGCTTCTTGTGTTAATTGAATACGAATAGATATTGGAAGAGGATTGCGTTGATTAAATTTATCAGCACTACCTATAAATACATATACCTCATCATTTTCCTCAACAGCCTTTTTAATTAAAGCCAAATGCCCATTATGAATTGGTTGAAGTCTTGCTAAAATTACTCCTGTTTTCATATTAAATAGTTTTCCACTTATCTACAATATAATATTCCTTACACCATTTATCATAAGATATTACATCATAGAATTTATCATTTGTTAATTTTACCTTGTTTGTTTCTGGAATAAACTCATAATTATATCTAACAAGTTCTTTATCTCCTACTTTTGAACAAATCATTTGTTTAATTTTTTAAGTATAATTGGAATAATCTTATCTACTGCATCTCTAGATTCAACTTCAATATATTCTGCTTTTGATTGCTTATATAATTCTTTTATTTGTTCATCTAATTTAAGTGATTGCTCATAATTATGAATTCTACCATAATCTTCAAATTCAATGTTTCCACGTTTAACAAAAAAATCTAAATTATTAAATTTATGATATTCACTTACAATTAAATTATCAAATTCTTTATTCTCTTCAGATTTATAAAGTATATTATTTATAAAAGATCCATCATGAACAATAACATCTACTTTTCCAATTTTGTTTGAGATGTTATAATGTTCCATTCCAAATATTGCAATCTGATGTTTCGTTATTGTTTGATTTTCTTCATATATTCTATCTTTAACATATTCAGTAACCAATTCTGTTTTTATACCCATTTTCTTGAGTCTTGCAAACAGCTCAGCTGCAATTGTGGACTTACCGCTACATGGACCACCAATCAAATTAATAACTAATGTATTACTCATTTATAACGCTCTATATTTTTAGAAATATAGAACATCTGAATACATTAATTATAATTACTTACTTTTAATCCAATAAGAATATACTGAAGATTTCAAACACTCATCAGAAACATCATAAATGTCTCCATCAATAACTGTAACAAAATAATCAGCCAAATTTAGAACATATATTGAATTCTTATCAACGTTTTCAATAAATTCTTTTACAGTTGGTCGTGATTCTCCCTTCTTAGGTTTGCCAAGTGTAACAAATTCAAAACCAAGTCGTTCCAATACAGTATGAATTGTTTGCTTAGATGTTGGAACGTCATAAAGTGTCAAACCTGTTTTACTCAATACATCATATGCGTATTCCCATGACTTATCAAAAACCTTTGCTACCGCACGAACTGATGAATCATTAATATACCAATTCTTTGGCTTACCTGACTTGAAAAACTTACAAGTAGGATTTGGATTGTAATGTTTAATCATTTCTTACAATTTTAAATGTTCAACTTATATGTTATTTAATATTATCTAATTTTAATTATTATCAGTTAATAAATAGTATTCACAAAAAAATATTTAAATACAATAAGAAATTATTTAATATTTATTATTAACATGCACGTTTATATGCATTTAATCACATTTACTTAAGATAAAGGTTATCAACTTCATTATTGAAATTATCACCATCGCGATGATAAATTACCTTTCCATAGCAGTCACCAACAAATGTCTGATAAACGGTGTGGTCAACCAAGAACTGAAGTGTGCTGTCCCAGCCATGAGTTCTCTTATGATTTGTCCACTTCAAACGTGTCTTGTCCTGTGTCTTAAATGGATGAATAAACTTACCAGTCTTTGCATTACGAATACGCCCCTTATTTGAAACTTCATAATCACCAATGTATGAACTCATGTAATACAAATCCTTAGAAATGGGTTTCCAAATTTCGTTTGTCATAATAAAATTTTAATTTGATTTAATAATTTATATATATAATATAGAAATTTTATTTAATAATTCAAATATTAATTAAAAAATTAAAGATATGTTCTCCAACTTGGACCTTTCTTCAAATCTACAGTAACCCAAAGAGAACCACTTGTGTCGATATTTGAAATATAGAAACAATCTACATCCGCAAGAAATGGCAGATAATTACCACGATTTATATGTTTGTCTCCATAAAACAATGTTGTAACTTCATCAAAAGAAATAGGAGAATTTGAAAATGGCATTAGACCCTTTACATCTTTTGCTACTTTAATTGCTTCACCATGACAGTTGAAATTTGAATAAGGAACATTAATATGAACTTTAGTCTTACCAAGGGCTTCTGCAAGACCTTTAGTAATATCATCAAGCTGATAACCTGTTGACCACATGCCATGCGAGACATATTTCTTCTTTAACTCTTCAATAGCTTCTGTTTTCTTTTTTCCAAATCTCATATTAAATATATTTTAAAAATTCACCTGAAACAATGAAAGCAACCACAAAACACCAGAAAAAAGCCTCAAACATATTGACTACACAATAAAGAACCATCGTATTGTCAATCTTTTCAAACCAATTTTCAAACAGTGGAGTAATTAAACCTTTCATATTTATTAATTATTACAAATATAATATAGAAAATATATTTTAAAATTCAAATATAGTTCAAATTTTAACATCTTTAAATATTTTAATTTTTATTTTAGAAATTCTATATTGTAATATATTTATATGAAGTTTATATGATAGATTTTTCAAATTTAAATGTAGATAAAAGTTTAAGAAAAGTAAGCATTTCAAGTTTACTTACAACAATTATTACACCGTTTGATTCTGAAGGTGTTTCTCAAAAGACATGTGAAAAATATTATGATAATCCGGAGTCAGAATATTATCATATGACAGCAGAGCAAATTCGTGAAGCCTGGTCAGCTAAAGGTGTAACATCAACTCATTATGGATCATTACTTGATAATTATATTGGATGTATATTAACAGGTAATGAAAATGATTTACGATTATTCAAACTTGATAATGGATATGATTTTGACGAACGTCTTAAAGCACATTGCAATGCTTTCGATAATTTCTATTCTGTATTAAGTAAGTCAGGAGATACTGAATTTATTGATAGAGAAAAGTATCTTTATCTTAAGGTTAAAGATCCAATGACAAAAGAAGATATGTATGTATATGGACGTTTTGATGCTTTATTTAGAAACAAACGTACAGGTAAGTATATATTAATTGATTGGAAGTCATCAGGAACAATTGACAAAGTTCCTAATAAATATACTAAAAAAATGTTAGGTCCAATGTTTAAGTATCCTCAATTGAATTGGTATAGTTATACATTGCAATTATATTTTTATAAACAAGCTTTACTTAATTCAGGATATCTTCCACAAGAAACAAAACCTGAAGATATAGTAGTAATGATTGTAAATTTACCAGATCATATTATTCCAGAAGTTAATATGAATTATCAGATACATCAAGGAGCAATGCCTTATGATGAAAATATGATGGATATTTTTTATAAGTTTGCAATTGAAAAATATATGATTCTTGAATCACAAAAGAAATTAGAAAAGGAAGTTGAAATAAAACAAGAAAATAAAGTACAACAAGAAAACAATAATTTAGAAGACGTATTTTAAGTAAATATAAGTTTAACAATTAAATAATAATTAATATGATATTTCCATTAATAAATAGATATAAAGTTTATAATTTTGAAAATAATGATGTTGTAATTCGTCATCAAGATTTATTTCGTAATGTTTATTTACAGACAATTGTAGATGAAGGAGAATCTCATTTCATTACAGCTAATTGGTGGAAATTTGCATTTGGTGCAAAATTTGTAAAGGAATTACCACATAGTAAATATGAAGATGATTATAGAGCATCATTAGAATATATGTAAAATTAAAAATGATAAATCCATTTAAAAAAATACAAATTAATTCGCGTTGGATATATAATAATAAAGTAATAGTTGTTCATGAGATATCTAATGGACAAGTATTATTTTATAACTTAAATTATTGGTGGAATAATCAAACACATCAACCAATTTTAAATCATATGCCAATGTGGAAATTTTATTTATCTGTAAATAAATTTAATTAATTATGAAAATTATAAAACCAACATTTGAAATAATAGAACAACAATATAATAAAGAAACATTACTTGAAGATATGTTCAAGCATATCGAAATTTGCGGACGAACTTGTTATAAATCAGAAGATAAGATAACTGATGCATCTTATATAAAATTTATAGAAGATTTAGAAAAAAAAGAACATGGCGCCATGTTAGAACATGGTACAGTGTATTTAACTATTCCACTTGGCACTCCTGTTGATGATCCTCAATATATGTGGAAACATGATATTGTTAGTTTCTTTAGTAAAAACAAATATTCAGTTGTTAAAGAAAAAATAATTAATAAAACAGTAGATGTTGAAATAAAAGGTTATGGAATGCGTACTCAGGCATCTGCACATTTTTATTTTATAACAACAAACTGGAGAGTAATAATTGAGTCAAAAGATAAATCAATTGCAAAATATTTTTTAAATAAATTTCATATTGAAACAGAATCATTAAAAGATTCGGTTTTACAGTGGATGACACCACCAACAGAAAATCACGAAAAACGTTATACAGTTCGTTTTACATATCATCTTGCTGTTGCTAGAGATATTAATCGTCACAGGGTTCAATCTATTGGTGAAGAATCAACACGTTATTGTAATTATTCTAAACAGAAATATGGTAAAGAATTAAACATAATTGAGCCAATTTGGTTTACAGATGACGAAAAAGAAATAATACATAATGAAAAAGAACATATGTCTTTTCAAGAAATGTGTGCATTAATTTCAAAAGGTACAGATTTTCCAGCTATGGAACAAGTTGATTATTGGATGTTTGCAAATATGGCTTGTGAATATGCTTATATGATGAATACAACCAAATTTGGTGAAAAGAATTGGACAGCACAAAAAGGTAGTTTGATACTACCACTTGATACAAAAACTGAATCTGTTCATACAGCTTTTGTTTCAGATTGGTGTCATTTCTTTAATTTAAGAGCTTTAGGAACAACTGGTGCACCACGTCCATCAGCAAAAGAAGTTGCAGTTCCATTAATGCTAGAATTTATTGCAAGAAATTATATTAATTCAAATGATATTGATATTGAAAAATACAATGAAATTCAAAGTAAATTCACAAAAATAGAAGATTACATTAAGAAGTAATATGGTATTTGCAAATTATAGATTTCAAATAGATGAAAATGCAGTTCCAATCTTTTATATCACTAAAAATAGTTGGAACGATAATTATAAAAGAATAATTAGAGAATGTACTTATAATAGAATGGCATATTTATTATGTGAGCCGTCTGATAATTCAAAACCTTACATGGAAATAACTTGTATGTGTTTAGCAGATTTTGAAAATTTTATAGGTGGCATTGAAAAATATATAGGAATAAAATCATGAAAGATTTAATAACAGTTTTAAAAGAATCAGAAAATCCTTATAACGGAATGCCAAATGTTATAACTCTTGGTGATGGTTCATATAAAGGATTTATTTTAACACATTGTTTTTTATATGAAGGCAACAAATATTATTGTGAAATTGGACCAAAGAATATGTATCCTATAGAATGTGAAGTTGTTATTGAAAATAATGAAATGCACTTTGGATTCATGGATAAATATCAAAAACAAGAACTATTAAAATTATTTGATTAATATATGAAAAAGATATATTGTATTGAAAAATGGTGGCTTGAAGACCAGGATATTCATAATAAGTTTAATAATAATTGTGAATTCTGGAATTGTATTGAAGAACCTTGGAAAATAGGTTGTTGGGATTTTGTGGAAGAATATGATGATGAAGAAAGATTTAAAAATAATATTTTAAGTATTATCAATAGAGGTGGTATTATTGGTAAAGTTTGGATTAAAGAAGAACCAGATAATTATAATGTATCAATAAAATTATGATGTGGCCAGTATATACATATTTAGCTTTAATGTTAATAGGATTAGGAGTATCATTAGCAAAACATGGTGAATATGTTAAAGTTAACTTTTGGTCAACATTAACTTCATCATTGGTTATATTGTTCTTATTATATAAAGGTGGATTTTTTAATGCACTTATAAATAAATAATTTAATTAATATGAAGACAGGAGCAGAATTAATTGCTGAAGAAAGGCAAAGACAAATTGAAGTTGAAGGATATGATAAAGAACATGATAGCGATGAATATTATCATGATGTTGATGCATTTGTAAAAGCAGCAGTATCTTATGCTATAATTGATTTAAAAGGTTCGGAAAAAAAGTATTCATATGCATGGTGGCCTTGGGAAGAAATAGGGTGGAAACCAAAAGATAGATTAAGAAATTTGGTAAGAGCTGGTGCATTAATTGCGGCTGCTATAGATAAATTACAAAATGATGAATCAGAAACACAATGATATTAAGTAAAGAAGAAACATTAAAGAAACTCCAAGAACTCCAATTAAAATATTTAGGAGAAGTTGATATGTGTGTTCGATATGAAATTGAAACTAGAAAAGACCAGAAATGTACAATGGTAATTTCATATTGTAATTATACTGAAAATTTTGAAAATAAAAGTAAATTGTTTATTCATAAGTTTTATTGGGATAAAGATAATGAAACAGAATTTAAACAAATGGAGTTAGAAATAAAATCATTACAGAAAGAGTATAAATGATATTAAATATAGATAAAATAAAATGGCATAACTTTAAGATATGGTTTATTGATCAAGTTAAACGAAGAAGGGTTATAACAAATTTTTTTATAACTCGTAATGCTTGGGGTGCATTTTCATTAAATTCTCATATTAATCAACATAATGGGAAACCAAAAGTTATGTATAATACTATTGAAACCGCTAAGAAATCCGCTGAAGCAATGGGAAAGAAACATAATACTCATTTTTCATATTATAAATGTTTATTTTGTGATGGATATCATATAGGAAAAAATAGAGATAATAAAACTGATTATGACAAGAAGTAGTTGTTTATTAAAAATAGAAGATTATCCTGGAATGTGTTATTCATGTAGTCTTTATGATGATTATGGACCAGTTGGTGGTAGGTTTGCTGATTATAATGGTAAATGTACTTATGATGGCCATGAATCTGATGCATTGGTTAAATGTACAATTAATCAATATAGAAGTTTAATTTAATAAATATATAGTTAAACGCAATGTTAACTGAAAAGGATATTAAACAAATATTAAAAGAAAAATATAAAAAAGGAGAATATAAATTCGATAAAAAGAAAAATCAAAAGTTTATTGAAATTGTTAATGCTCATTTTGATTCAACAACAGGTTATATAGTATATCATGACCACGATGTAACTGATGATGAATGGTATGTTAATAATTATGAACCATTATTAGGAGATCAAATAGATAAAGTTGTTGAAGCTATTAAAGAAGATCCTGATACTCGTCAAGCATATATAGGTATGTTAACTCCAGATAAATATCATAATGGTGATAAAATATGCACTATAGGAATGCAAGTAATATATAATAAGAATTCAAAAAGATTAGATTATATTGTATTTATGCGTTCAAATAATGTTTGTGAATATACACAGGATTCATTATGGCATACAAAAATATATACAATGATTATAAATAGACTTATATCTGAAGTTGATGAAGATATAAAACCTGGTCATATATATTGGAATGTTGGTTCATTACATTTATATGAAGAAGATTTCAAATATCTATCGGATGAAACTGATATTGCAAAATTATTAATTGAAAGCGAGAAAATTATTAACAGATTAAATAAGAATCTTATTAAGACAAAAGAAGATAAGAAAACTTTATATGAACGTTATAGAGAATTATTTATGAATGTTCATGGAATAGATATAAATGATATATTATATAAATAATGACAGATAAAGTATTATTACAAAATATGGATGCATTATATCATTCATATGTAAATGGAAAAATAACTAATATAAAAGAAATAATATTAAAAGCAGTTGAATTAGGTAAGCAATATCAGGAATTAAAAATTAAAACAGGCATTAACATTGTATTTAATGAATTACATAAAAAGAATTAATAAAAATATATAATAACATTATGGAAAATGAAAGATATGATTGTATAGTTGATAATGGAAATATTATTGATACAGCTGGAAATAATGGGTGGGTATGTCCAAAATGTGGAGCAGTTGTTTCTCCATCAGTTTTAGTATGTCCAGTATGTGGTGGTAAACGTACTAATGAAAATTTAGCACCAGGAGAATCAATGGTATTTGGATAAATTATGGGTAAAATATTAATTACAAAAGTTAATCCAGAAAACTATGTATGTGAATCAATGATAAGAGAATTAAATAACGAAATTAATGCTAACATTTTACAAAGAATAATTAAATGAATTTAATAGAATTATTAACACCAGATAAAAATCATACTGATGCAAACACGATATTTATAAATCCTGAGCATATTGTATCTATTGCAATATATAAAGAGTTTAATAAAATGTATTGGATTTATATATATACAATAGATAATAAATGCCATAAGATTACTAGAAGTAAAAAATGTGAAATGTTTGAATCATATGATGAATGCATGGTGTTTTTGAAATATAAAAAAATATTAGATAATAATTAAATGAGAGTATTTTTAGGAGGTACATGTGCATATACAACATGGAGAGAAGAATTTATTGAAGCAGTTAAGCCATTTGGAATTGAATATTTTAATCCTGTAGTAAAAGATTGGACACCTGAGTGTCAAGCAATTGAAGAAGATGAAAAGAATAACAAGTGTGACACACACTTATATGTTATTACAAAAGAAATGATGGGAACATATTCAATTGCAGAAATTATCAATTCAGCATGGCAAGCAGTTGTTTATGGAACAACAGTAAACTTTGTTGTATTTGCAGTACTTGATGAAGGAACATGGCAAAAACATGAAAGAAAATCTTTTGATGCAATAATGAAAATGGTTAAGAATATTGCACCTCATAATTCATTAACATGCTATGTTAAAGATATGAAAGAATTAGGATCATATTTTACAGACCCAGGTTGTTAAATGATTATATTAAAAAATAGAAATGATACTGTTTAAGCAGTATCATTTCTTATTTATATAATTAAAATGCACAATTTGGATTAATTGCTAAAATTTTTGATTTTGTTTCTTCATTTAAACTTGTACAACCTTGAAATGATGTAGAATGAATTGATATTAATGAATCAGGTATATTTAAACTTACTAATGATTCACATGCTGTAAATGCACCGTTATCAATTGATGTTAATGATTCAGGTAAATTTATATTCGATAATTTTGAACAATAACAAAATGCAGATGCACCAATTGATGTTACTGAATTACCTATTGTTACATTAGTTAATTCTGAGCATTCATTAAACATTGAATTAGAAATTGATGTTAATCCGTTTCCTATTGTTACATCTATTAATGCACTACATTTATTAAATGCAGATTCACCAACTGTTGTTACTGAATTAGGTATATTAATACTTGTTAATTTACTACATTTATTAAATGCAGATTCACCAATTGATGTTACAGAATTACCTATTTTTACATTTACTAAATTTGAGCATTCTTGAAATTCTGTATCACTAATTATATTATTTTCTATAATTGCATTTGCTAAATTTGAACATCCTTGAAATACACTTTTACCAATTGATGACACAGATGCAGGTATATTGATATTTGTTATACCTGTACATTTACTAAATGATAAGTCACCAATTGATGTTATAGAATTTGGTAAATTTATACTTTTTAATGTACTACAATTATATAATGCAGAATCATCAATAGCTGTAACATTATTACCTAATATTATATTTACTGCTGGCATACTTTGTATTAAAGATGAACCTACACTTGAATTAATTAATGATTTATTAAATTTAATATAACAATTTGATAATTTTGAACAATTACCGAATGCACTATTACTAATTACCTCTATTGAATTTGGTATATCTATATTTGTTAATTCAGTACAATTCAAAAATGCAACATTATTAATATATTTATATGTATTTGGTATACTTATTCGTTTAATATATTTGTTATTTAATATTGGAGCATTACTACCTATACCATTATTGTTATTAATAAATTTAATTTTTAATATATGATCATTACTATCATTTATATCTGTATCTTTTAATGGTGATAAATAATCTTGTTTTACATTATCAACTAATATTTCTCCAAATATAGATGAACTATTATATGTAGTCCATAAATCTATATTATTTTGTTCACCATTTGTATTAAACACACATATTATATAATCACCATTATCAAAATTTACATTGTTATCTGCCATATAAACATTTGGATTAATATATTCAGGTGTTCCATATATATTACATAATTCATTGTTTGATTGAAATTTTTTAATATATTTCATAATTTATATATATTTTTTTAAAAATAATAATTTAATAATTACCTATATATTTTATTTTTATTAAATGAACTATATATTAATATATGAAATCACTTAATCAATACATATTAGAAGCTGAAGAAGGCAATGAGGGAGAAGAAAAAACAACTGAACGCGGAGATATTAAATTTGTAATATGGGAAGAACCTGATAAAAAAGTTAGTTGGCTCAATGATAATGAAAAGTATCAAAAAATAGAATACAAACACGAAGATAGAGATAAGAATATATTTATTGATTTCTTATTAGGATATGTTGCTAAAGAAGATACATGGAAATTATGGATAGGTAAAATTGGTGCTGTAAATTATGATGATGATCCATATTGTGACTTTGAAACAAATAGTTTTGCAGAAGCAATAGTTGCTGCATTAGATAAAGTAGAAGAATTTGTTAAAGATGTAGAAGACGAACCAGAAAATTGGATTCAATACTATAAAGATATATAATTAAATTATGAAAGATATTAAAGCATTTATAAATGAAAACCTTTATAAAATGAAAGATGTCAAAAAAGTCATTGATGATGAATTAAAAACTTATTCAAAAGAAATGATTCAAAAAATGGAAAATGAAATCAAAGATGACATTGATGACCAAGACAAATTTATTGAAGGAAACGAAGAATCATATATTTGGCAATTTATATGTAATTGTGCAAAAGCATTAAAGACAAAACCAGAAAATCTTTGGGATGATTGTGGTGGATCTTATTTATTTGCTGATGCAATTTCAATGATAAAATAAATAATTTATAAATATGAAAGACTTAAAAACAATATTGGTTAATGAAGGTGCACAAACAAAATTCAAAATATCAGATAATGTAAATGATTTTATGAATGAACTTTCTTGTGGTTGCACAGAAGAAGGTGAACCTGTAGTTATATTTGGAAAACCATTTAAACTTGGTAATAAGGAAGCAGAAAAAGAAATAATTGCAAAACTTAAAAAGATTGGTTTTGATGTATCTTATTCTTCTGCAGATTTAGAAAATGATTATGAGGAAGCTAACAAGAATGATTTAGTTTGTTATTGTATTTTTTCATCTGAAAATGATAATAATGCAGCGTTATATACATTAGGTAATGGGGGAGTTTATTTGTTAATGTAAATGAATTATGTTAGGAATTGAAAAAATAAACATTGTTATTAAAGAACCTTTTGCAAGTCAAATTCTAGAAAAACTTAAAAGATATCGTAACAATGATTTAACAGAGGAAGAACGAGAACAGATTGAAAGATCAAAAAGAATTTTGAAGAAATATAATGCAATATGGGTAGACTAAACATAGTCTACCCAATTTAAATCTACATTTAATTTAAATTCAATTAATTTATAATGATAACACCAATTATCAATCCAAACTTCTAATTCATTTTCTTCATCAATATATATCTGAAAATCTTCTGGTCTATTATTAACCATATCTTTATGATTTTCACATACATTATTCAATAATGATATTTGTTCAGATTTCCACTTATTAAATTGATTAATTGCATCTTCTTTATTTAATGATATATATCTAGGTGTTAAATCCCCTTGATATATATCATTAAATTCATAAGCATTATATAAAATACACCAAACTGAATTCATAATCCTAAACGTTCTTTTTCTAATATAAAATATTGTAACTGTGTATCTGTTACATTATCAATCCATTCTTGATAATAATGAAGATATTTACTGTGATTGTTTCTCATAAATCGTTGAAACAAATAACTCTTCATTTCTTTACTAATCCTAAGTATCATACTCCATGAGATCTTATTAGTTCATAAATAAACTTAATAACTTTAGCATCATAAAGAGCATTATGTTTATCTCCTTCTATATGATAATCACAATTTTCAAGGATTTGCTCTCTAGAATAATCAAATGCTTTTACTTCATCAATTTCATAATACCTTGCAATATCTTGGTTAATATCATGACAAGCAGCATTTACATTTTTAGGTAAATCAAATGCTCCACCAAAAATATCAATAAATAAAACCATATCATAATGACATACATCAGATACTAATTCAACAGAATCATATTCTAAAAGCCATTCTTCTAATTGTTTTTTAACAAATTCTTTATTACCGCATATACCCCATTTATCGCAGATTTTCAATTCAGTTATTTCATCTTTATCATTATTAAATTCTAAATGTTTGATTACATTTTCTTTAATCCAATCATCACATTGAGAATTGTCATAATCAGTAAATTCAGCATAAAAAGTTCTTCCATTCTCATCAATAAGTCCTATTGAAATAAGTGTGGTATTTTTATGCAAACCAGTAAATTCAGTATCAAAAAATATTTTCATAACTTATTTTAATTCTATCATTTTAAATATATCACTGTTAATACTAACTGACATATCATTAATGATTTCTTCTTTAGTATATGGTAGCGACATTATATTTAATATAGTATCTGCAATATCATCTTTTAACATATCATAATCAAATTTTTCATGATTATAACGTTTGAAAAATTTGTCATATTTAAATATAAAGCACTCTTCAATTTTTAATGTGTTACATTCTGCATGTACCCAAACAAATTCTTTATCTTCTCTAAATTTAAATTTTAATATCATAACTTATATATTTATTTAATAATTAGGATCAAAACACCCTCGCATATCCGCTTCAAAGTCATCATAATATTCGTCATCGTCATGTACGACATTATCATAACATCTTGCTAATACATGATATTTATTATATTCATCTTGTTGTTTTTTAATTGATTGTTTTAATAATTCTTGTACCATCAAGTATTTTTTCATGATTTATGCATTCCTTTTCAGATGTAAATTCTTTTCCATCTTTGGCAACATAAACATTATATTCAACTGTCTTTGTTCTAACTTTCGTTTACATAATGATTTAAATTAAACCATACATACGAGCAAATATTGCTTGAATATTAGGATTAACATTTCCATCCTTATCAGCAAACTTACTTGCTTCATTTAATGCTTTTTTATGACGAATTTTAACATCACCCGAAAGCTTATCATTATTTACTGCCTTCAAAACACCTGTATTACCACATGCATTTACAACTGCCGAAGCCATTTCAGCTTCAATTTCCATCATTCTATTTGCATCCATAATATATCAAATTTAATCTTCCCAACATCTAATTTCACCATCAGCATCCCAATCTCTTACATTAATATTATGGTCATGAATCCATTGTTCCTTTTCCTTTGAAAGTTTATTAATATCTTCACCATTAATAAATCTTACATCAAAAATATCTGGCTTCTCATGATTATCATATGATATAACTTCGCTAGCCATATTAAGAAAATATTTTTTATCAGGATCTTTTGTTAAAGCATTCTTGATAATTTCCTTTGTAAAATTCATACCAGGAAAATTATGCTGCATATTGATTGTATGTATTTCAATAGCTTCTTCAATAGTTATATCTCTATCAAAATATCCACCCGTAAATATTCCAGCAACACCACCACAAATACCCATGTGATGCACCTGACGATGACTTGTAACTATATACATATCACCATGCTTAAAATTTTTTCTAATAGTACTCATTTAAATAATTTGTAATATTAATAATCTTTGAAATATTTATGAAATTCTTTCAATGATTCAAAAAAACCATCTGCATATTTAGACATATGTCTACAAACCCATATATCACCTTGTTTATCTACATAGTAATAATATTCATTACCAGGCTCAAATACAATACCATCTTCTTTATATTCTTTAATGCAATGACAAACTATCATATTACTTCTTCTTAGGTGTAATTTTAAATGTTCGATTTCCTTGAGTAATCTCTACATTAAGTAGATTAAACATCTCAATAGGAAATGTATATTTATAGATTACATAATGTTTGTCTTTACGATACTTACCACGTTTGAACACCTCAATATTGTAGCCATATACATATTTAGCGTCACGTCCAAAAGAATCTACGTAAGCGGAACCGAATTGTGAAGAATAGCAAAAAGTTCCACGAATAGAATCTCTAACTCTTGCTTTAGCATTAAATGTGGTTCCCCATCCAGTGATAATAGTTGGTTTGATTCCAAGTATAAATTTCATTTTTATATATTTTTAAGTTGTTATTAATTATTCCAGTTTACCCCAAGTTTTTTCCAATTAACATTCCAATGAGACACTGAATAAAGTCTTGAAAGCCCATATTCATTAAGGAACTCATCAATTGTATATTCACTGACCTTCTCAGGATTCTTAGGACCATTAAGGCCATTATAACAAATTATTTTGCCATCAGAATATAATTCGCTAAAGTCAAACAGAAGACCGCGAAAATCTGTTGGACAATAGAAAATGAAGGTGTCCCAATTATTCAGGAATGGAAAATAATGAGAATTTCCATTATATCCATATTCTTCAAGAATTTCTCCAAAACTGAAATAATCACTTTCTGTATTCATCCCATTGAAAATGAATTCACAACCCATAGCGTAATAATCTCCTGGTTTTGTAATTCCATTATTTTCAATGGTCTTCATCTGATAAATAAGTTTTTCACAATCATTATTTGAAAAAAACTTGGTACAAAATTCTGAGAAACTTTCCATATTCTATATTTATTGTTTGTTACATTTATAATGGAGTTTTTATGTTAACTACCATACATAATAAATATAGTACATATAATAAAAAATTCAAATATAATTTAATTTTATGAATTGAATGAAATAAAATACTATATAAATAATTTCATTTATTTATAAATTATATTATTAGAAAATTATATTATTCATTTGAATAATTCTTTAAATTTATCAATTACATCTTCCCAAACACTTACTTCATCAGGTTCACCATATATTTTGGATGCTTCATATTTTTCATCCATCCATTTTTTGAATTTACCAAGATTCATTATATTTAAGTTGTGATTAATAATTAAACGATGAATCTTTTCAGGAGATAAATCCATTTCAGGTCTCCAATCTTCAATCATATTAATTTTTAAATGCTAAAATCAATAAAGATAGTCCAAAACAAACTAATGCAAATCCAAAGCAATAAGCTAAAAATACTCCTGGTTCCATATTATAAAGTATTACGACACATTCCTAAACTCATCATTTGATTATTGATAATTTGGTCAACTTCTTTCCAAGATACTGGAGTAAAGTTATTATTATCAACACCTACATCATATTGGGAAGTGAATAACATTTTCATTCGTGCTTGGTCAAGACCTTCATCAGTATAAGGAGATGTGTGTACATGCCCAAATAGCTGATATGTTGCATCTACTCCACGCCATGCACCAGAGAATGCAAGCATCGGATAATGATTGAGAATGATATGACGCTTGCCAATCTTCATGTTGATTTGTTGTGTCATCAATTCAAAACGCCACTTATGCTGATTTACAATTCTCCTCCAATCATGATTTCCGATAACAAGATAAATTGTTCCATGAAGTTGCTCAAGAATCTTGTCAACTCTATCGGGATCACCAAATGCTACATCTCCAAGATGAAATACAATACCATCTTCTGGAACCTTTTCATTCCAACGATAAATTAGTTCATCATCATTCTCTTCTACATCTCTGAAGGGACGCTTACAATACTTAATGATGTTCTCATGACAAAAATGAGTATCTGATGTAAAGAACATCTTCTCTGCATCTTTCTCTGTATAAATAAATTGCTTATT
>Ga0247608_10002553_pt1 | contig 22535 bp, 25 predicted proteins | sample 176DNAGHGlowgp2_FD_193490 | JGI IMG/M metagenome (GOLD analysis project Ga0247608, IMG submission 193490) | Sheep rumen microbial communities from Palmerston North, Manawatu-Wanganui, New Zealand - 1766 DNA GHGlow gp2 | ecosystem: Host-associated > Mammals > Digestive system > Stomach > Rumen ...
CAGATTCCTAATATAGACATTTCTGATGTAACTCAATATGTACAAGACGGCTTCAAACTGTTTGCACATCAGATTGATATGCTTAAGTTCGCTAAGTGGCGATACGAAAATGGATTAAAATCTGGCTTTGTGCTATGTGATGAAATGGGACTCGGAAAGACGCTCCAGGTGCTTAATTGGGCAATGTACCTGAAAGAGCACCATGATGCAAAGCATTGTTTGATCATTGCATGTGTTAATTCTGCTAAATACAACTGGCGATCAGATATTATCAAGCACACAAACGGAAAAGAGACTCCATATATTCTTGGAAGCCGATTAAAGAAAGACGGCTCTATCAAGTTCAGTACAGGTTCGCAAGAAAAACTAGAAGACCTAATAACAATGAAAATGTATGGAAGTAAAGGAACGGAACCGCTCCCTTATTTCATTGTACTTAATATAGAAGCGATTAGGATGCGAGTTAAGAAATCATATCCAATAGCTGATCGCATAATTGACTTAATTAATAAGAAAGAAATCGATATCATTGCTTTAGATGAGATACACCGAGGAGCTTCTCCTAGCTCCTTGCAAGGGAAGCAGATCTTCAGAATCAAAAAAGAATCAAAGCAGCAGATCCAATGGATTCCGATGACAGGTACTCCGATAGTATCCAAACCTACAGATGTATTTCTGCCACTCAGACTAGTTGATGGGCATCAATCATCAAGCTATTACATGTGGTGCCAGAAGTATTGTGTCTATGGCGGGTTCGGCAATCATGATATAATCGGATACAAGAACATACCTGAGTTGAAAAACATACTGCAGCCGAATATGCTCAGAAGGCTCAAAGAAGACGTATTAGATCTTCCCCCTAAGGTCCATTACACAGAATACATCGAGAATTCAGCCTATCAGCAGAAACTATATGAAAAGATCCGAGATGATATGATATCAAAGCAAGACCAAATCGTTAGGTCGCTCAGTCCTTTATCACAGTTTCTGCACCTTCGACAAGTCAACGGGTCTCCTGAACTCGTTGATGGTAGCATAGATATAAATGCTAAGGACTATTTAACAAAGAATGCAAAATTGACACGATTACTTGAGTTGCTTGAAGACATCTTAGCTGAGCCTACAGAAAAAGTAGTTATCTTTTCTAACTGGGTTGAACCCTTGAGGACCTTGTATAAATTCGTCAGCGCGAAATATAAGGTCTGTTGTTACACGGGTACAATGAAGGCCGATGTCAGAGAAAAGCACAAACAGGCATTCATAAATGATCCGGAACGCAGGATAATGCTTGGAACTATCGGTGCATTAGGAACGTCGCATACTCTTACAGTTGCTCGCAACGTAATCTTCTATGATAGCCCTTGGAATCCTTCAGATATTGAACAGGCTGAGGACAGATGTCACAGACCCGGAACAACTGATACAGTATTTGTATATACACTAATAACTCAGGGCACAGTTGATGAGAAGGTACATGAAATTCTCTCGAAGAAAGAAGGCACTGCTAACTACATCGTAGACAATGATTTAGATCTTAGAGGCCACCCTGAGCTGTTTAATATGTTGCTTAGCAACTAAGAAAGAGAGGTGAGATGAATTGAAAAGAATGCTTAGACCAATATATGCAGGAATCAATGGAAAATTGGACCCTGCAACAAATAAATATAAATTTTCAGTTGATTTCGATAATAATCAACCTGACGATGTGATTCAATTTATTGAGCCGTTCTTTCAAAAATCTGCAATAGACGGCAGTACTTATTGGTTTGGGTATGCGTTTAACGACGGGCAAGCTAACCCACGTAGAGATGAATTCATTGAATTCATGAAACATGTTCAACCCGAGCGGCTAGTTGATCCGGACGATGAATGGAGCGGATTTGATTACGACGACCTCCATCTAACTCAAAGTGATCTTGATTCTATGATTATTCGTTCTTTGGATCGGATTCATCTTAATAATTATACAGTAGACACAATCGTGTATCCGGAATCTAAATCGGGAAACTTAGTTAGCATGATTGTACAGTGCATCTCAAGGTACATTTATAAAGCTCGAGAAGTAGTATCTACTGAACTGAAGAAAAGTGATCCGTCTAAAGTACAGTTCAATTATGCTGCATTTTACCGTCAGCTTGAGCAGGGTGCAATAGATGTTCCAGATTTTGTAGACGAAGATTACATAGAAAATATGCTTAGGAAAGCACGGACAGCTCCTTCATTTTCTCTTCGAAAGTATATCCGTCCTACTGTTCTACGAAATTTTGTGACTAATTTCTATGACATGGAACAAGGTGTCCCTGCTGTGTCAGGTGCTGATACAATTCTTGTAGTAGATGATTTTGGGACAACGGGGACTACAATAAGAGAGATTATACGAAATATTCGGCAGATAAACACAAACTGTGAAATATACGTATTTACGCTCATGGGCAACAAACGAAAGAAATGAGGAGACATGACATGAAAATAACGCATACAAAAATACAAGCGGCTTCAGATTACAGAACTTTTGACGGGCTTTCAATCGACGAGATTGAAGAAAGCTATCCAGATATCTTTGAATTCTACTTCAAAGATATTTACAACGACATTGAGGAAGTTTACCTTTCTAAGAATCCCAACAACAACCGTGTTGCAATTCTTGATACAGACGGCATGTATTGTGCCTACTTAGCAAACGGAACAGAAGGGCCTGGTTGGTACGAAACCTCGTTTAATGAGCTGTTCGACTGGTTGAAGTAAACCTTGTATTCTTTTGATACAAGAAAACCATCTCTATGAGGAGGACGACATAAATGAAAATAACTAAGAATAAGATTGTAGCTTCTTCGCAGACTCCTGTAAAAGCTACTACTACAGCTGATATGCTTGCTGCATTTGAAGACAAGCTGGCTGAATTCGGAGTTCAGTCATCGACAGATATAACATGTTCTGAAGATGAAACAGATTTATCTGTTGAGATTTTTGACGGAGACGATGAAATTTTCTATCAGGATATTGACGGTGCATTCGGCATTCCAGGGGATTATTACACGTTAGCTGACATTAAGGAATATTGGAATGACGAATACAGGTCGGATTATTCTCTTTCTGAATTCGGCTCGTTTGAAGCATGGTGGGAAGAAACTTGTGGAAATTACACAATGAAAGAAGTTCTGCCTACAGAAGACGTTATCGATTCTTACAATTACAAAGAATATTGATCGGAGGGCAGCATAGAATGAAAATTATATCTAATAAGAAAGAAGTAAAAGCTGCATCTATCGAAGAGATTCGCAAGCAGCGTGATGAATACGATGCAGAAACTCAGAAATATGTAGACCGCCAGGAAGCAGGTAGTGCAAATTACAGAAACGCAATCAGGACTAGCGCTAAGGCTATTGAGCAGCAGATCGCTAATAAAATTGGATCTACTCCGCTTGCACTTGAGATTTCAGTAAACGATAACTGGGAAGATGCTTGGGAAGTTAGAGTCAAAGCAAACGAATACAACCGCAGTGACAATGCTGCTCTTGCTTGGAACTGGGATGTTAAATTCAACAGAAAAGGTGAAATAGAGAAAGATTCTAGTTCTTGGTCAGGCCTTAAAGCAATCACACCCGAACAGATTGCTGATCTTGAGGAATCAGTCAGGGTAATCAAAGTTCTTAACAATATCGACTGGTACATGCTTCTCAAGGGAAGTAAAAAACCTATGTGGGATGAATTCCAGGACAGGGAAGCTAACGATATGGTTTATCAGCGAAAGAAGAACAGACCTAATTTTGACGAGCAGCTGAAGTCTGCACAGATTGAGCAGTACTTAGGCAGTAACACCGCATTGAAACTTACTAAAGATTCAATGTATAACGGAACTTGTTACATCCTTCCTACAGCTGTTTCCGACAAATTTGTTACCGGTTACATATTCCCTGAATATTTCATAACTGGCACTTATGGTCACTCAGAACCTTACACTGCTGATGAAATAAGAGCAAAGATCGGCGATGTTAGACGTACTGCAAAGTCTAATCTTGCAACAGGATATGATGACACTACAAAAACAAGCGAATACATTGCAGTATTACTTGGTTAAATCTTAAGGAGGAAGGGTAATGAAAAGATACATTAGAAATGCAGAACAATCCTCTACCAAAGAAGATCTCTTGAAAGAATCTGTTGATACACTGAAAGATGATTTCGACTACGCTATTTCCGGCGTTGAGAAATTAGCAGCTGACGGAAACATTGATGGAGCGCTTGAACAAGTATCCGCTCTTAGCGAGATGATCAACGCATCAATAGAAGAAATTGCTGAAAACGTTGCACAGGGTGATTGAGGAGACTAACGACATGAAGCGATACATTAGATCGAGTACAGCACCGACATACGATTTTGACTTAGGCGACACCGTAACTGTTTACAACGGCACGCATGGATACGCTAATTATGACGGAGAAATTGTAGACCTCTATATAAATCGTTACGATGTAGCAATGGCTAGAGTTAGATCTCGTTCAGGTGACCATGACGTAGCGTTGAGCAGCATCATCCCGTCACAGAGAGCTTATTTCTACTCATTGACTATCAATGATGTTTTGACAAAAGATTTCATATCAAAGATGAAATTCAAAGATGACTCAATGTGGTGCGATCGAGTAAACTCTTCTCGAGTAGATCATGATGTTTCTATAGAGAATACAGTCGGATACGAAGCATATATCGCTTCTTATACTTCCGGATATAGAGTTTGCATAACAGACTACATCTCCAAGCACTATACTGTTACTCGAGAGATAGAAGATGAGAGCGGATTATCTGTAAACGATCCGATGATTACAGAAGCGCTAGATATATTGAAGTCTGCACCCGAGGTAGTAGTTAATTTTGCAGGTTACCAGAGAATATTCAAAAAGTAGAGGTGATTCAAAATGAAAAGATTTGTTCACGAAGCAAGTCCCATGGATATACTAAACGAGTATCAAGACCGTTCAATCGAGATGAGTGAAAACGAAATTGAAACCGCAACAGATATCTGCGGAAACCTTGATCCGGATTCTGATTCGCAGCAATTTGAATTCATGGATAGAAAGGATGTCCTTGATTCCGATGGATTCTATACAGAATACACCCTTTATTACGATGTTTTGAACGACAGGTATGTAACAGTATTCGGAGATTCAGACATCTATAGACCAGAAGACGGCGATTTTGACATGGAGTTTGAATCAGAAGCAGAAGCCCTTGAGTGGTTTGATGACTACAAAGGATTCGCAGACGACGAAGACGAAGTTGATTGGTAAAGTCGTAAGCAGGTACTTAACTATTCTAGAATAACCAACTAACAAGACGGACTGAAAAGTTCCGTCTTTTTCTTTGTTTGTCCTAACCTTTAATAATTCTAGAGAGGTGAAAAATATGGGGAACAACTTATATTTACAAATTCCATATTCACCAGATGTTTTGAGACCTGGAAACATTGTTCGCTTAGGCAGATTCAACGCCGATGAATGGACAGTGTGTTTTGGATGGTACGAATTCGGAGGCAATCGTCCTGTATGTGGATGGTACCTCACAAAAGACGGAGGGCTAGTAACTAAACCATTACAGCTTCCCGATCTAGACGATATATACGTGATTAGTTACTAAAAGAAGGTGGTACCTACATATGGCAGAGAAGTATATTATTATACCAGGCACACAACAGAAGATTTATGAAGGTACTGTTGTTGTATTATTCAGATTACCTAATCTGAAATGGATACTTCATAACGGATATTATAATTACGGAGGTAAGCGTCGCAGAGGCTGGTATTTTTCGTCCATTCCTGCAGATTCAGCGATGCCAGTATTCCAGGAAGATCTTGTTAACTTACGGATAGTGGATGAGCCTGGACCCTGCCCACCTTATCCTCCGTTCCCTCCCGGACCTGTACCTCCTGTTCCGCCTGTACCTCCTGTTCCGATACCTATGCCGTTCACTCCTGCTGATAAGAAACAGCTTGATGCGGCCATGCTTACATTTGAAGATATTGAAGCACGAGATAGATTCAGCGGTGATTGGTTGATAAACGGCAAGATAGTCCGTGTTAACAACAGCGACGGCGAAGGCAATCCTGAATACTACTCATGGAATTCTAAAACAAGTTCATGGGATGAAGCATCGCTCGGCTACAGATACATGACTCGTCACGAAATAACTCAAGCTATCGCAGACGATATTGTAGCCATTACATGGGCTGATGAATATGGCGCACTTGTCCTCACTAATAACGGAGGCACAGCTGTTGAACCTGTTCAACTTAAAGGTGTCGCACATGATCCAGTATTTACGCAAGAAAATTTGACACTGAGGATTCCCATCTATGGAAAAGAAGATTTCAAGATGACAATTCCTCGTGATACTTATATAAGAGCAATCAGATTCGACCCTGAGTATCATTTCTTAGAGCCGGAGCCTCATGTGGGTCCTGCGATTGTTGTAACTGTATCAAATGGCGACGAAGAATACGAAATAGCCGGAGACGCAACAGACTTCTACAATATCTACGAAGGAGCAGAAACACCTACTACAGAAGTCATTATCGAAACAGATACATCGAAGATTAAGTGCAATGTTAAGATCTCTTCTATAGTAGATAATCCGCTTAAAGTTGATAACGAGGGTATGTGGGTAGATCTTTCCGGTGTAGTTGCTAAACAGCCGATGGATGCAGGAATGCTTCTTGTATCTGACGGTAATGGCCAGTTTACTTACGGCGGGAACGGAATTGGAATAGATACTTCAACTGCTATTTCAGACCTGATGCACCCCGAAAAGTTTGTTGTAACTGCAAATCTTATTGTCGATGCTATTGATGCTGCATTAGGTGCTTTCGACATACTTATCGAAGAAAAGATAGAAGGCATTGAACGCCGTATTGCAGATATAGAAGAAAGAATAGATTTTGGTTCCGGAGAAGATGGTGAAATACTAATGACTTCCGGAGATAGCATCAAGCGAACAGGCTATAAGGTCGGCGGTGACACCTTATCTCCTGATTCAGATAACACCGTTCCAACAGAGAAAGCAGTCGTTGATGCTCTTGCTTGGATACAATTCTAAGACGTGAGTACTTGCATAGCAAGGTTCACATAGACTAGGCAGGTAGTTGCCTTAACTTGATTTTAAGTTAAAGGGAAATATTAATCTCATCTACCAGAAACTATAATCCTACAAAGCTTTGTCAAGGAGGAAATCAAGATGGCACAAATGAGAATGGGCCAGGGCTTATATGCTAATTATGCAGCTCTTGCCAGCAAAGATCAGTACAGCGTATACTTCTGTACCGATACCCATCAGATCTTCGTAGGTTCTCAGGAATACACCAAGAGCGTTAAGCAGATCGCTGGTGTTCCTTCCGGAACTACAGAAGGTGATACTGGTCGTCTTTACGTTTACAACGGCGGCGTATATTTATGCTTAGGCCAGCACGACGGAGAATACCAGTGGTTACTCGTTGCTGAAACTAATGCATCAGCTGGTACACTTACATCAGTTGGCGCTATGGACGGTCTTGAGACTGATCAGCCTGAGGGTGCAGCTATTACCTCAACAGGTAACATCAAGCACTCAGTTCCTTCAGGTGCTTCAACACATGTTGATGATGTAGTTGATCAGACTCCCGCATTCGGCAGCACATTTGCAATTCAGAGTATTGCAACAGATAAGTTCGGTCACGTAACCGGCATCAACACACATTCAGTAACAGTTCCTACAGAAACTCCTGTAACAGTTACTGATAATGCTGCAACAGCTGAGTCTCTTGCTCCTGGTAGCACATTTACTGTACTTACCGGCGTAGCTAGAAGCGAAGCAGCAGGTGCTACCGATCATGACCTTGCTACTGATGCAGTAACATTCACCCTTCCTCTTGATACTACTTATACGCTTACTTCTGAATCAGAGGGTGTTCTTACACTTACTGACAGCAATGCTAATGCGTCAACAGTAGCAATCAACGGCTGGGATCTTCTTGCTAAGAAGTCTGACCTTACTACAGTATTCCGTTACAAGGGTACTGTTGCAACTCCTGAGGCTCTTCCTCAGACCGCAGGTGTTGAGGTTGGTGATGTTTACCAGGTTACTAATGGACCTCAGGGCACAAACTGTGAGTATGTCTGCGTTGACAACACAACTCCTGGTTCATTCACTTGGGAAGAGTTAGGTACAACAGTTGATCTTTCTGCTTATGCTACAACCGCATACGTAGAAGACAAGATGAGCTGGTTCTCATTCTAATTCTAACAGCAAGACCAATCAAAAGACGGACAGATTTGTTTCTGTCCGTCTTTTTTGTTTAGTTAACTTCACCTTATATAACAAAGAGGAGGGATTCATCAATCTCTTATAATGTGGTATTTAACTACATTTAACTCCACGGCGATAACGCTTAATCTTTTAGAGAGGAGATATACAGTTTCATGGATGTTAAATTTATAACAACGACATCAAGCCGACTCTCCGAATTGCCTATCGTCAGCGGCCAGCTTATTTACTTGAGCGATGTGATTGCTACTTATTACGATATGGGAGGCGCACGAAACTTCATTTCAAGTGTTCGGTTAGTGCATTCACTCCCTGAGGGTGGCGGACAATCTAACACACTTTACTGTATTGTTAATGATTCCGGTTGTATTGACGCATACATGTGGGATGCAGACGGGACTAGATACAGACAAGTTTCAGGCTATGCTGCTACGACAGATAGACTCGGTCTTGTAAAACCTGACGGAACAACAATCACAATTGACAGCAGCGGTACAATATCATGTCATGCTCCTGTAGATACACTGCCTGCATCGGCTATTACTTATGATAATACAACTTCGCATCTAGCTGCAACAAATGTGCAAGCAGGATTAGATGAAGTTAACTCAATTGCAAAGGGAGCAGTAGCTAGTGCTTCTAGTGCAATAAGCGCAGCAGACGCTGCATCTCAAGCAGCAGCAGATGCATCTAGCGCAGCAGCATCAGCAACTTCGATTGCAACAAGTGCTTCAGCAGCAGCAACAGCGGCACAGACAGCCGCAGCCGGAGCAACTACAGCAGCCGCAGCTGCAACAGAGACAGCAGACAATGCGTTAACAACAGCAGCATCTGCAACATCCCTTGCAACGGATGCACAATCAACTGCAGATGCAGCCAGTGCAGTAGCAGCTTCCGCAACATCGCTTGCAACGGAAGCAAGCCAGGCAGCAGCTTCGGCAACATCTCTTGCAAGTGCAGCACAGGCAGCAGCAGCTTCGGCAACATCTATTGCATCAGATGCAGCAACACAAGCAGAGCAGGCCGCAGCACAAGCCGCAGCAGCTTCAACTGCAATAGCAGCATACGAATCTCGTATTGCAGCACTTGAGCAGCTTGCAAACAGTGTTCTTCTTGTTGAAGACAACAACTTAAATTGAAAATATCGTTATATAAGGAGGAATAACACATATGGGAATTAAAGTATCACAACTTCCTGTAGCAAGTTCAGTAGCAGTTGACGATTATCTACCCATTCTTGATACATCCGAGAACATACTCAAGCGTACTGATCCGACTAAGTTAGATAACGCTCGTGATTTGACTCAAGCAGAATATGACGCACTTACTCCTGAACAGAAAGCTTCTGGCACATATTACATCACAGATGCACCTACAACGGGTGTCACTGTTGATTCGGCATTAAGCCTAACAAGCACTAATCCTGTCGAGAACAGAGTAATAACTCAAGCAGTTAATAGCATAGTAGATCCAACAACAACATCCGTATCCGGAAATCCTATAACAGTTACAGTAGATTCTGCACAGATTGTAGTTGACCCCGTCATTACCTTTGAGCCGATACAGGCAGGAAGTGGCACACCATCACCGAGCAATATCCGTGCAATAAGTGGCTACGATAAAATTGAGGTTTCATCGTGTGGTGTGAATGTATGGGATGAAGAAACAAGAAATGGATATTATCTTGCTGATGGTAGCTTTGTTTCGAGTACATCTGAATTATGCACAAAAAATAAAATTCCTATTATACCATCTGAAACATATTATTTAAGAATACCAAATCCAACATCTTCCGCAAGTGCTATTTATGTATGTGAATACAATAAATTTGGTACGTTTATCAGACGAGTATCCGCAGGAAGTGTATCTGGTGGTGGTAATGGTATTAAATATACAGCAAGTTCAGATGCTTACTTCATTCAAATTGATTTTAATACTGCATATGGTGGAACATACAATCATAATATTTCCATAAATTATCCTGCCACAGATACCGATTATCACGCCTACCATAAAACCACAGATTTATCGGAATCCTTGGGGCAGACGGTGTATGGATTGACACATGAGGTTAGGACAGGCAAGGCAAGTAATACACTTAAAATAGAGGATATTGGCAATTTAAATTGGACGAGAGAGCAAACCACTGATTATACACGATACTATGCTACTATATCAGATATTAAACAGGCTACAACAAGAACATTAAAAATGTGGTTCTCTTGTTATGAGTGTATATATGATGGACGTAGTTGGCAAGATATAGTACCGGGGCAAGCATATTCATCTATGAATGTTGTTTATATTCATGATGATAGATTTAGTTCGGCGGCTGATTTTAAAACGGCATTAACAGGGCAGAAAATTGTATATCCTCTTGCTACCCCTACTGAAATCCAACTCACACCCCATGAAATCGCACTTTCACAGGGTTACAATTACATATCCACTAACGGCACTTCAATCAGCCTTTCCTACCACAACGGCGAAGTCGCTACTCATGCCGATGTCGAACAGTTGGCGGAAACGGTGAATGAGTTGGGGGAAACGGTGAATGAGTTGGGAAAATACTCAAACCTTAAAGATATAAGTTCTGAATTTACAATTAACACAACAAGTGGTTCGGGTAATGCACAGTTACTATATGATACCAAGGCAAATATAGTATTTATTAATGCATATTATAATGCTACAACCTCAGTTGCATATACATATATTATCGGGACTATAAGTGAGAAGTATAGACCATCAAATACTGTTACGATACGTGGAGGAATATATATAAACGCAAGTGATGAAATAAAATTTGGAAACTTTAATATGTATGCTAATGGTTCATTGCTTAATGCTAATTCATCATGGAAGAGTGTTCATATACATGGATGGTATACAGTTTAATAACCCCATAAAATAACCATTTCATAATTGAACAAGAAAGCAGAGTAACGTGATATTTGAGCCGAGAGGTGAAGAAAATGATAACAGGTTTCATAAACCATAAAACCATTTTAGGAGGAAAGATGAATCATTGCAAAGACTGTTATTGGTATTCAGATGTGACAGTAAAATGTTGTGAACTTTGTCACGAGCCTGCAAACCCAGATGATGATGCTTGTGATTCTTTTGAGCAAGTTGATTTAGATGAAGTATTGTACGGTACATCTGAGTAACCCCATAAAACCAATTTTACAGAGCTTATAGAGCATCAATTCTATATGAAGATTGAAACATTTATGTTTATACCGAAGGGCGATTCTAGTCGCCTTTCGGGAATTTTAACAAAGATCACTTTTCTCCTGAATCGTTAAATATTGTGTAATACCTAATATGACTAGTGGATGGGTCATATCAGATTCCTTCAAGAGAGTTACTAAGTGCCAGCTTAGTAACTCTCTTACTATGTTCACCTTATATATCTGTAGATGGAATTAAGATCAGTACCCATTGAAAGGAGATACAACTTATGGGAAAACTTATAAGGAACGGCGTTTCATATACAGACGCTCCTGCCCTTGCTGATAGCATGGTTTCAACAAGTGCAACAGCTGCATTAACTGCGAAGCAAGGTAACTTACTTGCAAAGAGCATTGGTCAGATAGAGTCAACAGATATAGCAGTTTATGCTCATGCTAAGGATAGTTACTTCATGTGGAAGGGTCAGTACGTAAGAGCTACAGCATTAATCGGCGCTGGCGGATCAATTAGTAGTAGTAACACCACTGTTACATCTGTTTCTGATGAATTGAAGAATGCTCTTGATGCATTCCGTGCACTCGGCATCGCAGAGAATACTTCATTCTAACATAAAGCTGTAGGAGAAGGTTTATGGGAACTAAGTACAAGATACAAGGTAACACCTTGCAGAACATAGCCAACTCAATAAGAAATTTGACAGAAACAACTGCTTCCTTGAAACCGAGTCAGATGATTGCTGCGGTCAGTACCTCTGCATCAGTCGTAGACAGTGGATTCATTGAACCTCGTGAATACATGAGTTCGACAATAACGACTGCAATGTTTCTTACAGAAGAACTCATAGGGGGATATGCATTCTGGGCCTGCAGTAACTTAACTAGTGCAGCATTTCCCAGTTGTAAATATATTGATGGCCGAGCATTTTTCAATTGTGCTTCCTTGACGACAGTTTCTCTACCTACATGCACATACATAGGAAATGACGCATTCTATGGATGTCGTCTTTTATCGACTGTTTATCTGAATGATGTAGATTCTGTTACAGTTCTAGGCTCAACTCCGTTTGAGAACACACCAATGCAATCTGGAACTGGTAAAATATATGTGCCCTCTTCATTGTACACAGCATTTTACAACAATGCGGGATGGGCTTCATATAAATCATGCTTGATGAGCGTGTAACGAAGGGAGGCCGAAGATCATGTCAGAATATATTATAGACGAAACTACGTTAACAGGCTTGGCAAATGCTACACGATCACTCACAAATATGACTACAGGTATAAAGATTGGTCAATTAGCATCTATAGTAAACGGAGCTGTTGATAACATGTTTATGCCGCCGCTTAAGTATGCTAGAACATCAATCAAATCCTGCACTGATAATAAAGCAAAGCTTATAGGGGCGCAAGCATTTATGAGCTGTGCATCGTTAAGTTACATATCGGCTTCTCAGTGCAGATTCATTGAAGATCAAGCATTTGCAAATTGTACGTCATTGACGTCTGTATTTTTTCCTAACGTTGAACAAATTGGAGATAGTGCATTCTACAATTGCAAGCTTGCACAATTTGTTTCTCCTGTTAAGCGTTTAGGTCAGAATGCATTTTACAGCTGCGCATCGTTGACACAAGTTTCACTGAGTAGTGTAACTGAAATGCCAGTACATGCCTTTGCAGCCTGCTCGTCGTTGTCGTCTGTTTATGCCCCCAATGTATCCGTCATTAAGAACGAAGCATTCACAGAATGTATCAGTTTAGTTTCAGTGTCATTTCCGAACTGTATAACTGTCGAGATGGGAGCATTCAGTGGTGCACATCTTTTAAGTGCCTATTTTCCTAGGTGTAAAGATATTCGTGCATCGGCATTCTGCGCAGGATGGACACCTTCGGGCACAACAGAAACCCCCGATGATCCGAGCATTCTAACAGCAACATTTCCAGAATGCAGTATTGTCGGCAGCTGCGCTTTTGGTTATCAGACTAAACTATCCTTGGTTAGTTTCCCTAAATGTGAACAAATACAATCGGAAGCATTTATTCAATGCACAGCACTTGAGCAGGTTAACTTTCCCGCATGTACATCAGTCGGTGCACGGGCATTTGAAGGCTGTTCTAATCTTAGCACAATTTCATTTCCTAATTGTACTGTTACAGGAAGTTCAGCATTTAAGAAATGTAAGCTTATCTATCCGGAATTTCCAAAACTAAGTCAGATAGGTACAGAAACCTTCGCATTATGCTCATCATTATCAGTGATTGAATTAGGCGCGTCTCAGATATCGTTCTTAGCGATGCCTGGCCATTTCAAAACATGCCGAACATTTGCTTATGGGACTGTAGCTGGAATACGAATGTTAAATTTAACAGCTGTAGCTGTCTTGCCCTCATCCGATATATTTGAAGGATGCACGAGTATACCATTCATCTATGTGCCTAGATCACTTCAGCAGTCATTTATAAGTCATTCGCAATGGTCATATTTTGCATCTCGAATAGTTGTCACCGTAACTAATTAGAAAGGAGCCAAGTTCATGGCGTATTCATCATATGTTATACAATCCAGTACATTAAAAAGCATCGCAAGTGCGGTGCGAAGCGTAACCGGAAAAACAGAATCGTTCACTCCTGCTCAGATGATTTCAGAAGTTGAAAATATAAAATTCTACTTAGTGCCATATGAGCTTGCAAGTAACTCATCTTTACAGGTATATAGCAGCCCAACAGTGCATGCCGTAGGCTACAGGGCATTCAGAGGATGCACTAACTTGAGGGAGATCAATTTAGAAAATTGTGAATACATTGATCTAGCAGCTTTGGAACATTGCCCTAACTTGACTACGGTTCGTATTCCTAGATGTAAAGTGTTAGGCAATTATGCGTTTACACAGAATAGTGCACTTACATCAATCTATTTAGATAAGGTAAGTTCAGTTACAACTGTGTTTAGTGCAATTACACTTACTCAAGTGATTTCTGCAAAATTCTATGTGCCTGCATCACTTTACACTGCTTTCTGCGATGCTATGCACTGGAGTGTCATATCCGACCAGATAGTAAGTGTATAATCAACAGGAGGTCTAGTTCATGAGTGCTTACATAATCAAAAGTCAAACATTAACGAGTTTAGCTAATGTAGTTAGAAGCGTGGCAGGTACATCCGGAACACTTACTCCTGCCGGTATAGCTTCTACAATAAGTTCAATCGGGACTCTTTGGTCAAGCGGATTTGTTATACCACCGCGTACGTACATGAGCTCATCGATGACAACTTTCGCATCATCCACTCCTCGATATGTATGTGATCAAGCCTTCGAAGGCTGCGTTAATCTAACTACAGTTTCTTTACCTAATGTAGAGGCCCTCAATTTTCAAGTATTTTCTGGGTGCAGTGCACTAACTTCCGTGTATGCACCTAATTGCAAGGGCATCGGGGAATCAACGTTCTATGGGTGTGCGTCATTACGCAGCATAACAGCACCTAACCTAACAGCTATTGGAGATTCTGCGTTCGCGGGATGTGCATCGTTGTCGGGTACATTAAGTTTCCCCAAAGCATCTATAGTAGGATGGAGGGCGTTTAATGGTTGTTCTAACATACAGTCAGTTAACCTCTCAGCGTGGACGGGAGTAACGCCGACAGGTCTATCTACTCCCTGGAATCAGACTGCTGTGTTTAACAATTGTATCAATCTAACAACAGCAATTGTGCCTGCACTGACTACTGTGCCCACGGCGTGTTTTAGTAACTGTGTTAAATTAACTTCTATATCGTTACCTGTGTGTTCAACTATTCAGGACTATGCATTCCACCAGTGCTATTTATTGTCCTACGTAAGCATGCCTCAATGTACTACCATAGGTGCTGCAGCGTTCTTGGGTTGTTCCAATCTCGCTGCAATTTCAGGCCCTAAGTGCGGTCACATAGGAATCCAGGCGTTCTATTCTAACAGCGCATTAAGAACAGCATCGTTCCCTGTAGTAACTATTATACAGAACCAAGCCTTTTGTGAATGCATTTTATTATCTTCAGTATACGCACCAAATGCAACTTACATAGGGAGTGCAGCATTTTATGCTTGCTCTTCATTAACAGTAGCGTCGTTTGTGAGATGCAGTTCAATAGCTAGCGATGCATTTGGGTACTGCAATTCGTTAGTTGAGGGCAATTTCTCCGAATGCACTTATGTAGACACTGCTGTATTTTCGGCTTGTACAAAACTTGCAACACTGCGAATACCTAAGTGCTCGTACATAGGTACAGGAGCGTTTGCAGCTTGTTCATCACTTATGTCGTTGTATTTAAACCAAGTTACAAGTGTGCCTAGTTTACCAGGAGGCCGGACTACTTGGGCAGGCACTCCATTAGTTAGCGGAGGAACTGCAGCTAGAGTATATGTTCCTACTTCATTAGTTGCTAGCTTCAAAGCTGCATCATATTGGAGCGAGTTAGCCAGCATAATAGTCGGAATGTAACAAATCGTTATATTCTCTAAAGGAGAATACAAACATGAAATTACAAGTACTTGTACCGCAGTACAAAGAGACAGATGAAGTAGTGAAACCTCTACTTGATAGTATCGCAATACAGCAGAATGTAGATCTTGAGAACGAAGTCAGTGTAATTATTGTCAATGACGGGTCCGACGTATTCTTGTCCGACAAATTGCTCAATTCATATCCGTTTAAGATCGAATACCATAAAGACCCACATAGGGGAGTCTCAGGAACTCGTGATGCTGCATTCAACTATTCGACAGCAGAGTACGTAATGTTTTGCGACGCAGACGATATGTTTTTCAGCGCTTGCGGATTATTTATCATCTTCCGTGAAATGGAAACAGATGGCGGATTTGACAGCCTAGTTTCGTTATTCGTGGAAGAAACTAGAATGCCAGAAACAAAAGAAATTGTCTATGTCAATCGAGAATTAGATTCGACATTTGTTCATGGTAAAGTTCATCGCAGGCAGTATCTTATCGACAACGATATCAGATGGAATCCTGATTTAACAATCCACGAGGATAGCTATTTTAATATACAGTGTCAGAAAATGAGCACTAATGTTAAGTACTGTCAGGTTCCTTTTTATCTCTGGAAGTGGAGAGACGATTCAGTTTGCAGACATGATCCGAAGTACATCCTAAAGACATTCAACAATATGCTTGATTCTTCGGATGCTTGTATTCAGCAGTTCATCAAGAAAAATCATATTTCAGTAGCTAAGCAATTAGCGACAAGCATGATTTACGACTGCTATTACACAATGAATAAGAAAGAATGGCTTGACCAAGAAAATCAGGACTACAGAAAAGCGACAGAAAGACGGTTCAAGAAATACTATCTGAAGTATAAAGAATACTTCGATACTATTGACGAACAAGAGAAAAACCAGATTATCGTCGGAATGAAAAATAGAATGTTCCAGGAAGGATTGATGCTCGAATCAATCACCTTCAACGACTGGATAAAAGAAATCATGAAGTACAAAATCTAATTTCGCTTACCTCATTTTACTTTTTGTTATCCTTATGTTAAAACAATTCGGCACAGACAGAATAGTTGATAAAATCAATTATCTCGCCTGTGCCGAATTGTGTTTTGCGTAGGACTACTTGTCGTCCTTGTTGTCGCTATCCTGATTATCATGTTCGTAGAGATGAGCCCCTTTGAGCATTAACAAGACAACAATACACGCAACAATATAGCCTACTACTCCAAAAATTAACCACATATTACATACTCCTTTGATAGGTTGCGTAGGCTTTAAGTTTCATTGAGTCCCTTGACTCGTTATTATAAGAGGTTAACCAACATTACAGAAAGGAGAAGCTAGATGAGCAGAAATCGAAAACAAAACCACATCTGTACACCTGAAGTGATAGCTCAGTTCCATGAGCAAAACAAATTTCTTGAGAAAACGTTCCTCAACTACTTAAAAGCAACAGATAAAGCTGATACAACGATTTTTCAGTACAAGAACGATCTAGATATTTTCTTCTGTTGGAACGTGGAAGAAAACAATAATAAGCCATTTACGCAGATTAATAAGAAAGATCTAATCAGATTTCAAGGCAAAGCTCTTGGTGAGTGGGAATGGAGCTCCAACAGGCTTCGCAGGGAGAAATCGACTATAGCGTCGCTGTCGAATTATATTGAAAACATACTAGACGAAGAAGATGAATTCAAAGATTTCAGATCAATTATTGGTAAGATACCGAACCCTGTTAATACTCCGGCAATGGAACCGACTATTTTGGAACCCGAAGAACTAGAAAGATTGCTCAATTATTTAGTTGAGCATAAACGATACAGAGCAGCATGCGCCCTGAGTTTAGCAATGAATTCGGGTAGGCGTAAATCCGAATTGCCTAGATTTAAGGTTTCGTATTTCACAGATCAAACAGTTCTCTATGGTTCGCTTTATAAAACTCCGGAAACAGTTAGAACAAAGGGGCCAGGGTCAAAGGGCAAGCCGCTTTACTTGTACGTCCTCAAGCACCCGTTTGATCCATACTTGAAGCTATGGCTCGAAGAAAGACAGCGATTAGGCATACAGAGCCCGTGGCTGATTCCCCATGCAAGAGATTGGTCTCAACCCTTGCCAGTTGATTCATTGGATGGATGGGCGATGGAGTTTACAAAGATACTAGGCAAAGACTTTTATTGGCACTGTGTTCGACATTATTTAACAACACAATTTGCAAAAGCAAATTTGCCTACAGAAGCAATTCAGCAATTCTTCGGCTGGAGTTCGATTGAAATGGTTGGAACGTATAATGATCAATCTGGTGATGATATCCTTGGAAATTATTTCGACGAGAACGGAATCAAAACTATCAAGAAAGGTTCAATCCAGGATATATAACCACCTTATATATTTTCAAGAATCAACCTGAAAGGTAAATAAGCCATGGAACAAGTTAATTCAGCGACTCTTGAAAAATACAATGCAAATAATAGAGGTAAAAGTGTAGGTGATTGTGTTAAGCGAGCAATTTCACTTGCTTTTGATATTCCCTATGCTGAAGTAGGCAAGATTCTCAACGCAAAGATGAAGGAGCTCAGAAAGTCAGCATGGAACATTCAGCCTGTATTTGAACCCGTTATCAGAGATCTTGGGTGTTCTCATTGGAAGGAAGGACATCCCGGTTGGACTGTTGAGGATTTCGTCGATAACACAGCCGATCCAAACAAGACTTACTTATTACTTGTAGGCAAGAAGTATCCATCAACCTCTCATCTTGTATGCGTACGGGATGGCAAGGTTTGGGATAGTTGGGATTGCAGAGATTACGAAGTAACAAGATATTACATTATAGATGATACAGTGCAGCATAAAGAGTTTACAGATATTAAAGAACACTTAGATGAGCTTTCCCGTGATTACATCTATCCCATCCTCACAGAAGAGCGCATAAAGCAGCTTACAAAGTATAAGTTAGTGCCCGGAACATGTACATATTCTGTTTATCACAAAGGTGATTACGGATTGAAGACTGTATGGAGTCAAGAATTTGTGAAGGATGAGGTTATTACAAAGAAACGTACATACAGATTTGAAATCGCATTTCCGTTTGAGCCTACAACAACAGTAGAAGAAGCCATTAAATTCATTCAAACTACTGGAAAAGTCCGCATGTACGACAGAATTTATGCCATTGCAGCTCAGGAGAAGAATCTCAGAGAAGAATATGAGATGCTTGCACAGCTCGGCAAAGATAAAGATAAACGAGATATGTGGATGACAAGCCAAGAATTAAGATTCTTGAACACGTTACCTGGATGGGCGAGAGCGCTTGTTAGATACATCAGGATAACAGAACCTGGGCAGTATTCCGATTCATACACGGTTAAGATTGACAAGCTTCCAGGAGATGAAACTCATCCTACATATGATACATACGAATTGATTGATTATGATGCAGCGGGCATCAGAAAACAGCTTGATCGCTATGCAAAGTATGGCGAAATAGCTGATATAGATTATGAACACGAATGGTAACTATCTTACAACTGTTGAGTCCATATACACATTCGAGAGAATCGGCTAGTAACTTTCTTCGGGTTTGTTGCTAGCCGATTCTCTCTGTTTTGACGAAATCGTTATAATTCTTTATAAAATTTTAATAATTGATTACTTGACAATTTCATATAGATATCATATAATATAATCAACACATCAAATACAGGGGTGCTGATATGGCAGATAGAGATCAGGTATACGAAGACATTCTTAGCGAAGGCAATCAGGCTAAAGATCGTCTTTATCAGATGATAGAGGAACTCAGGGAGATCGGCAAGATTCGCAAGGCGAATTCACTCATGACGATAATTCACAACATAGAAACTTGGCAGAATACTTGAAGGAGGTAGACGATATGGAACTTAGAAAATGCAAAGAATGCGGAAAGATGTTTCAGCCTAAGGGCAGGGAACAGTACTGTTCAGATATACATTATAGACCTTGTCCCGTATGCGGCAAGCCTGTTATCGCAAAGTACTTAAGCGATCCGGCAAGAAGATGCGATGCCTGCAAGGGCAAGAAAGCGGAAGGACCTAAAACTCCTGCAGCTCCTTCAGTAAAGCCTATGCAGCTTGGCCAGAAATCCATTTTTAACATCAAGCCAATAAGCATTCCAGGAATGCCTAAACAGGCTGAATCTAAGCCAATCGCAAATGAGAGCAAGGCACAAACAGAAGTTTCGCAGCCTACTAAGGTAGTAATTCCTGCAAGAGTTGATTCTGCTATCTTTTGTGATAGAGTTAATGGTAACTACTTCAAGTTCGTCAGGACGGCTCCGTTGTGCGGGTGGCTTCCAAATCACACATATCTGATTCATATCAGTCGTGATAATTCCGCATACATTATTACATCAAGTTTTGACAACACACTTGGTCAGGATGTAGATTTCAACGGTAGAAACACAATTGCAATCCGTTGCACAAGTCAGACAAGCTTCTACAATTATTTTCAGCCAATGTGGGTAAAAGCAGAAGAGGAAACAGCTTGAACCTTAAATATCTTTGCCAAGAAAATTAATCATAGTTTAAATCGTTTATAATATTGTTATAATACGCTGACTTCAGAGACTGTGATTGTTAATTTTCTTGGCAGGAGATAACGATTTGGCTGAAGTTAGCGTTATTATTTTTAGGAGGACAGAAATGAAAAAATGGATACACGGTTCAGAAGGTAGTGACTCATTGGATTTTGATCAACTGGTGGAAAGAATTGTTTCTTTAACTCTTGTTGATGATGCTGATGCTAATTATGCAAAGCATCTTCACGTGTTTGCGAGTGAATCTAAGAATCTCCAGTATCAAGGATTCACACGAGAGCAATTGCTTCAACTACCTGAATCTGAATTAGCTTCAATTCATGATATCACATTACTTCGTAAGTTAAGTAAAGACAAGCTAACTCCGAAACAACAGATAGAAGTTCATCAAGCTAATGCCGATAACTTTGTCTGTAAAATTTCAGATGTTAAAAGTATGCTTAAGAAATTAAAGAGTTGTCATTCTTTTCACATTCTAGATACGGAAAAGAACCAGACATTCTTTGACAAGATCTGGAACTTAGGTGGAGAAGTAACAGATAGAGATGCTAAAAATATAATCAACCAGCTACATGTTAAAGATTATTCTTATAGTACTTATTCGTATTTAGACCATAACTGGAATAGCCTTCTTGCTGTGTTTGAATTCACTGGCCCATATACATTTTCTGCACAGGAGGGAAATAGCGAGGGCGTTACAATCTCGTCGATGGATGTATACATAAAGATAGATATTGATAAAGAAACTCGCCTTGGGTATGCTATAATGTCATTTCATGATCCTGAATTTAGAATGCCTCATCCTTACAAGGATTATCCGATTGATAAAGAATAAAATTTTTACAAAGTTAAAAATTCCTCTTGACTTTTTGATAAATTTATCATATAATATAATTGTAACAAATAATACAGCCCATCAAAGAATCCAAGAGGAGGACGCTTATGACAACATATCTTATACATGAATCTAATTTCGAACGCCTTGAGAAGAAGATGGCAACACTTTCTAAGAAGTGTGCTCAGTCTCATTGTTCTCTTACATATACAGTTAAAGGTGAGCAGTTCAAAACTTACACCAATGATGAAGGCGAAGAATATATCGCAAAATTCTACGAAGTCGAAGTTGAAGGTACAGCTAAGTACAACGGCTGGAGATTCGTAGCAACTCTTGATCATCACACAGAAGGCAACGTTATCAGAGCTTACGATACCGAGCTTACAATTCCCGAGAAATACAAAACTTGTGGACCTACTTGCGAACATTGCAATAGAATTCGTACTAGGAAAGATACATTTCTCGTTTATAATGACGAGACAAAGGAATTCAAGCAGGTTGGCAAAACTTGCCTTCAGGAATTCACAAACGGCCTTTCAGCCGAAAATATCGCATTTTTCGTTTCCATATATGAACAGTTCGAGCAGAGCGGAGGATATTCAGGTCCCTCTTTCAATCGATACATCGATGTTGAAGACATTACTAGATACGCATTTGAATGCTACAAGCATTGGGGCTACCAGAAGTCAAGGAACTCATTAGAAGGTGATGTTCCGATAGGTTACAGGTCAACATCTGACAGAGTTACAGATTACTACTATATCAAAAGAGCATTCCCCAAAGATCGTGAAAGACTTCAGAAGGAAATGGATGAGGTCGGATTCAATGCTAACAGCGAAGATTCTGTAGCAAACGCAACAGCAGCTCTTGAGTGGATCAGAGGTATCGAAGATCTGGATAACGAATACATTCGCAACTTGCATGTAATCGCTTCTGATCGTTACACAGATTATAGAAGTTTAGGAATTCTCGTTTCTCTTACAACTGCTTATAACCGTCACATCGGTCAGCTTGCTGCTTATGAAGCAAAACAGGAAAAGGCAGAAGAAGAGAAGAAAGCTTCTGAGCACGTAGGCAATATCAATGATAAGATAGAAGTTGCTTGTAAGGATTTCACTTGTATTTCCTCTTGGGACGGAATGTACGGCATGAC
>Ga0247608_10002554_pt1 | contig 22519 bp, 15 predicted proteins | sample 176DNAGHGlowgp2_FD_193490 | JGI IMG/M metagenome (GOLD analysis project Ga0247608, IMG submission 193490) | Sheep rumen microbial communities from Palmerston North, Manawatu-Wanganui, New Zealand - 1766 DNA GHGlow gp2 | ecosystem: Host-associated > Mammals > Digestive system > Stomach > Rumen ...
CGTATATCAGGGAAGAATCAGCGAGATGCAGGCAGAAAGAGAGCTGTCAGCGATAAACTCAATGCTGAAGGCGCAGTACGAAAAGTACCGCGGCTATCAGGACAGCTTTGATATGATAAACATCAAGTACCACGATTTAAAGCATCAAATTGCAGGTCTTCGCGCTGAGATGACGGAAAAGCAGAGGCAGGAGTGGATAGATACACTTGAGAGAGAACTTGAGGAATTCAGACCTGAGATGCAGACAGGTAACAGCGTTCTGGATACGCTTATTGCCGGAAAAATGATGAGCTGCAGAACTAATGATATTAAGCTTACATGCGTAGCTGACGGAAGGCTTCTTGATTTTATGCATGTTGCGGATATCTGTACGATAATCGGTAACGCGCTTGATAATGCGATAGAGAGCGTCTCGATAATCGATGATCCTGAAAAGAGGCTTGTCAATCTGTCGGTATCTTCCAAAAAGAATTTTATTTTGATCCAGACCAACAATTACTGCGAGCAGAAGATCAGCATAAAGGACGGACTTCCCACTACCACAAAGCATGATAAAACCAATCACGGATTTGGACTAAAGAGCATTAAATACACTGCTGAAAAATATCACGGGACGCTCAATGTGGAGCTAAATAAAAACTGGTTCGAACTAAAAGTGATAATTCCTCATTCCAGTGATGAGTACGCGGAAACTAAAAAATAAATTTAATATATATGCGAATCATTTCGTGACAAAAAATCAACCGTTTGTGACAAAAAACTCACAGGCGGTTTTTTGATGTTAGCATAAAGTAAGTAACATGATGCTGCTGCGTAAAAGCGTGGCATAATAGAAGGTTTATAGGGAGGTTGACATTATGTTATCAATTAACATGGATGACGTTATGAACGTCATAACATCAATCAAATCTTATTTGATTGCAATTGGTATTATCGTTGCAGTGGCAATTGTGATAATGGTTGCTGTAATGAAATTAAAGAAGCCGCTTAAGAGGCTTGTAAGAGGAACAACTCTTATAGCTATGCTTACAGGCATTATAGTGTGCGTAAATATGATCTGTAATGGTCCTATGAGCACAATGCTTAGTCTTATAAGCGGAAGCGGAACAATTGAAAAAGAAACATCAGATGCTGCATCAGATCTTGCAGTTAAGATTGCGGAAGAAGGAATCGTAATGCTTGAAAATAACGATAACACTCTTCCTATGGCCAAGGGAGATAAGCTCAACGTATTCGGCTGGGCTTCAACAAATCCTATCCTTGGCGGTGCCGGTTCAGGTGCGCTCAATGATGCGTATGATACGGTTGACATCTTAAAGAGCTTAAGTGATGCCGGAATAGAGACAAACAGCGATCTGACAAACTTTTACACAGAATATAAGGCTGACAGACCTGTAGTTGGAATGTGGGATCAGGACTGGACACTTCCGGAACCCAACGTATCTCTTTATTCAGATGAACTTATAAGCGGCGCTAAGAATTTTTCAGACAAAGCCATGATCGTTATCTCACGTTCAGGCGGTGAGGGTGCCGATCTTCCTACCAATATGAATGCAGTAATTGACGGTTCATATCAGGACGGAACAACATATACAGCAGGAAAATATGACGATACTCTTAACGAGGGCAATGACTGGGACGAAGGTGATCATTATCTCCAGCTCACAAATCGTGAGGAAGAGATGATCGACCTTGTATGTGCTAACTTCGATAATGTAATCCTTGTATACAACGGAGCAAATGCTTTTGAGCTTGGATTTGTTGAGGAGCATCCGCAGATCAAATCAGTTCTCTGGGCAGCAGGCACAGGACACGTTGGTATGACAGCACTCGGCGAGATCGTAGCAGGAGAGATCAATCCTTCAGGTAAGACTATCGATACTTATGTATACGATATGGAAAAAACACCCTGGTGGAACAACTTTGGTGACTTCAACTACACAAACATGGATGAGTTTGCATACACATCCACAGGATTCACAGGTACAGAATCAACAGCTAATGTAAGCTTTATCAACTATGTAGAAGGTATCTACGTAGGATACAGATTCTATGAGACAGCAGCTGCTGAAGGATTCATCAACTATGACGAAACAGTTCAGTATCCGTTTGGATATGGACTTTCTTACACAACATTCTCGCAGGAGATGGGCGACATCACAGAAGATGGCGGCAAGGTATCTTTTGATGTAACAGTTACAAATACAGGTAGCGTTGCAGGTAAGGACATCGTTCAGGCTTACTTCAACCCTCCGTACACAAACGGCGGAATTGAGAAGGCAACAGCTAACCTCATTCAGTATGAAAAGACATCACTTCTTGAGCCCGGCGCTTCAGAGACAGTGACTATCACTTTTGATAAGGAAGATATGGCTTCCTACGATTACAAGACAGCAAAGGGCTATGTGCTTGAGAGCGGTGAATATGTAGTATCCATCAACTCAGATTCACATACAGTGATCGATTCAAGAACACTTAATGTAGATGAGACAGTTACTTATACAGGTGACAATAAGAGAGAGAGCGACGAGATCACAGCTACTAACCTCTTTGATTATGCAGAGGGCGATATCGAGTACTTATCTCGTGCAGACGGATTTGCCAACTATGATGTTGCAACTGCAGCTCCTTCAAACTATGAGATGGCTGAGAGCGACAAGGCAAGCTTCTACAACATCAGCAATTATCTGACTGCTGAAGCAACAGCTGCAGACGAAGATCCTGATGCAGCAGAGGTTATTACAAGCGCAGGTGGCGGACATCAGCTTAAGGACCTCAGAGGTCTTGATAAGGATGATCCTGCATGGGATGAGCTCCTTAACGATATGTCACTTGATGACATGAACGCAGTTATTTCACTTGGTGGATATCAGACAAACTCAGTTGAAAGTATCGGCAAGGTTCGTACAAACGACTGTGACGGTCCTGCATCTATCAATAACAACTTCACAGGTGTAGGTTCAATCGGCTTCCCTGTTGGCGTTATGATCGCATCAACTTACAACAAAGATCTGGCTTATTCTTTCGGTGATTACATCGGCAAGATGGCTAATGAGATGGACGTATCAGGTTGGTATGCTCCTGCTATGAACACACACAGAACTGCATTTGCAGGAAGAAACTTCGAGTATTATTCCGAAGATCCTATCGTATCAGCTTACACAGCAGCTAATGCTGTTAAGGGATCACAGGACAACGGAGTATACGCTTACATGAAGCACTTTGCACTTAACGATCAGGAAGAAAACAGATGCGATATGCTCTGCACATGGACTAATGAGCAGGCTCTTCGTGAGATCTACTTAAAGCCTTTCGAGAAGTGCGTAAAGGATGCAGGATGTCTCGCAGTAATGAGCTCATTTAACTACATTGGTAACAGATGGGCAGGCGGTACATCAGAACTATGCAACACTGTTCTTAGAGATGAGTGGGGCTTTGACGGATTTGTTGAGACTGACTACTTCGGCGTATATGGCTACATGAGCTCAGACCAGGCTATCAGAAATGGTACAGACCTTATGCTCGTTAACTATCCTACAGCTACAAATGATGTTCAGTTCCGTGATACAAACGGCGCTAAGCTTGCTATGAGAAATGCTACAAAGAACATCCTCTACGTAGTAGTTAATTCAAGAGCATATGATCCTGCAAACCTTGATACAGGAATGCCTTCATGGAAGAAGCTTGAGATCGCGATCGATGTAATTCTCGCTGTTGTTCTTTGCGGATGCCTTGGTCTTATCATCAAGAGATTCCTTAAAGAAAACAAAGAGGAAAAAGAAGCTGCTGAGTAAATAAACCCGGCCCGGGGATCTTTGCCCCGGGCCTAATATAGTAATTTAAGCAATTTAGCGAGGGAAAAAAGTGAAATATCAGGATATCGTAAGCAAGATGACATTAGAAGAAAAAGCCGCTTTTTTAAGTGGCAAGGGTGAGTGGCAGACAAGAGAGTTTGACCACCTCGGAATCCCGTCTATATTCTGCTCCGATGGACCTCATGGCGTAAGAAAGCAGGCGGGAGCAGGTGATCACCTGGGACTAAATGAATCGCTTCCTGCCACCTGTTTTCCTACTGCTGCTACAGTAGCAAACAGTTGGGATACAGAACTTGGGGAAGAGATGGGCAAGGCACTTGGAGAAGAGGCTATGGCTCTTTCAGTGAATGTGCTTCTTGGCCCCGGACTTAATATAAAGAGAAGCCCTCTCTGCGGAAGAAACTTCGAGTATTTTTCTGAGGATCCGTATCTTGCAGGTAAAATGGCAGCTTCTTATGTGAGGGGAATTCAGTCAAAAGGGGTATTTGCATGTCCCAAGCATTTTGCTGTCAACTCCCAGGAACTTAGAAGAATGGCTATGAATGCCGTAGTTGATGAGAGAACACTTAGAGAAATATACCTTACCGGTTTTGAAATTGCGGTAAAAGAGGGTAAGGCTAAGACAATAATGTCAGCCTACAACGAAGTGAACGGAACTTATGCCAACGAAAACAAGCATCTGCTCAAGGATATCTTAAGGGATGAATGGGGATTTGACGGAATAGTTATAACTGACTGGGGTGCTTCCAACGACCATGCGCTTGGTGTACAGGCAGGGTCAAACCTTGAGATGCCAAATCCTGGACTTGGATCAGCCAGAGAACTGGTTGAGGCAGTGCGAAGCGGCAAGATAACAGAAGGCGATGTTGACGAGAGAGTTGATGAGCTCCTTGACGCAGTTATGACATTATATGTTAATGCCCAGAATAAGAGTGATGAATTCGATATTGCAGCTCATCACACGATCGCAAGGAAGGCTGCTAGTGAGAGTGCGATCCTTCTTAAAAATGAGAACAATATTCTTCCTCTTTCAAAAGGCGCAAAGGTTGCGATAATAGGAGACTTTGCCTTTGTTCCCAGATATCAGGGAGCAGGTTCATCACTTGTAAAGCCCACAAAGCTAGAAACGGTATCTGAGCTTGTAAGAAATTACGATCTGCAGGTTGTCGGATCAAGCAGAGGCTATAGCAGAAATGGCGAAGAAGATGCTGCAATAAAGAAGGAAGCTCTTGACCTTGCAGCAAAAGCAGATGTTGTTTTGTATTTCTTTGGATTAAATGAAGACAGTGAGTCTGAGGGTATGGACAGAAACCATATGAGAATACCGCAGAATCAGATAAATCTTCTTCAGGAGCTCGGTCAGGCAAATCCTAATCTTGTAGGTGTTATAAGTGCTGGTTCTGCTATTGAGATGCCCTGGCATCATTATTTCAAGGCGCTTTTACACTGCTATTTAAACGGTCAGGCAGGAGCTGGAGCTGTTTTGGATATCTTGACAGGAGAAGTAAATCCGTCAGGTAAGCTAAATGAAACAATTCCGAGAAGGCTTGAGGATACGTCCTGCTTTAGATATTATCCAAGCCGCGAGCGCACCTCTGAGTACAGAGAGAGCATATATGTGGGCTACAGATACTACGAAGCAGCAGATATTCCGGTTTTGTATCCATTCGGATTTGGACTGTCATATACCAAGTTTACTTACAGCAATCTGCAGGTAAATGAAGATGGCGTAACTTTAACTGTAACAAATGAAGGGACAGTAGATGGCGCAGAGGTTGTTCAGCTCTATGTCGGACTCCCCGGTGCAAAGGTATTTCGTCCAAAGAAGGAACTCAAAGGATTTACCAAGGTGTTCCTTAAGGCAGGCGAGAGCAGGAAGGTTACGATACCTTTTGATGATAAGACCTTCAGATACTTCAATGTGAAGACTTCTAAGTGGGAGATTGAAGAGGGCGACTATGAGATAAAGGTTGGCGCAAGCAGTGCTGACATAAGACTTAGCGCGCAAATCCATAAAGAAGGTACAACTACTGAGTATCCGTATGATATGAGCAAAATGGCTTCCTATTATTCGGGAAAAGTTGACAATGTACCGGATGAAGAATTTGTGCAGCTCCTTGGAAGAGCAATCCCTGACGGTAAGTGGAGCGGAGAGCTTACAATAAATGATGCTTTCTGTCAGATGTATTACGCAAAGAGTGCTCTTGCAAGATTTGTGTACAAGAGATTGACTGCCATGAAGAAAAAGGCAGATGAGAGCGGAAAGCCGGACCTTAATACACTCTTTATTTACAATATGCCATTCAGGGCAATGGCCAAGATGACAGGCGGCGCTGTTGATATGAAGATGGTAGACGGTATAGTCGATATCGTAAACGGACATTTCTTTAAGGGACTTGGAGCAGTGATCTCGGGGTACTTTAAAAACAGTAAGCAAAATAAAGAGTATGAAAAGCTTATCAAGAAGTAAAATATAAAGTCTGCCTGATAAGGCAAAGAAACGGAGAAATATATGTCAGGAATTATGAATTGGTGGGAGAATTTTGCGAAAAAACATCCCGCGGCATCAAAGTGGATAAGAGAGGGAGGCCTGTTTGTAATTGTTTCCAACCTCATTACAGTATTAAAATACTTGATGCTTCAGTTTTTACCTGCTGCGTTTAGCAGCCTTCCCATGGTTGATTTTGGATGGCCGGGAAAAGAGCTTACAATATTCGGAGAGACATTTAAGTGGAACATCCTGGGATACGACGTAAATCACGGCGGACTTCCGTACTTCTGCGCATACATGGTTGCAATGGTAATAGGCGAATGTATTAACTTCCCTATTCAGAGAAACTTTGTATTTAGAAGTAAAGGAAAGATCTGGTATCAGATAATGTGGTACTTTATCGCATTCTGCATCATTACCTGTATAGTTAATTCGATTAACTGTATCTGGGTAGCTGTTGCAGGTAAGTTTGTTCCGGATTTCGTATATAACATCGGAACTACAGTCCTTAACGGCGGAGTATCAATGGTGATCTTCTTCTTTGTAAATAAGATAATCTTCCCCGAGGGCGAAGCAAAGAATTAAAAGCGCAGATTCAAAAAAAGCAATTTAAAAAGTGTAATTAAAAAACCTCCATGCAAACATAAAATATATTTTGCATGGAGGTTTTGCGGTATATAACTATTTATCAATCTCTGGGCTTTAAATAGAAGTTACCCTGAAGACGCTCGGTTCTTATGGTGTTGATAAAGGCCTTGTGGTCGAGCTCTTTGACCGCGGGAATAACTTTTCTTACATCGGAAGCGCTGACAACGGAATAGATTACTTTCCTGTTGTTGTGTTCAAAGCTTCCTTCGCCGTGGATAAGTGTAGCACCGTGATTGGTTATGTCATAGATGAGTTCGCATACTTCCTCGGGATATTCGGTTATTATGAAAAGTGTTTCCTGCTGATAGGTTCTGTACATTATATGAAGAACCTGGGTTGCAACATACTGGAATATGATCGAATAAAGCGCTTTGTCCCAACCAAATAGGAAACCTGCAATAGTGAGGATCACGCAGTTTCCCGCAAGGATTATGGGGAAAGCATCGATTCCTTTTTTCTGGGATAAATAAATGGATATAAAGTCTGTTCCGCCGCTTGTGGCATCAACCATAAGGCATATGGAAAGTGATACGCCGCCCAGAATTCCGCCAAATACTGCAATAAGCAGAGGGTCGTGGGTTATAAAGTGTGCAGGTATAAGATCGACGAAAATACCGTTTGCGATGACCATTATCATGGAATATAGTGTAAACTTTTTACCGATATAACGAAAACCTATATAGATCGGGAATATGTTAAGCAGTATATTGATGGGAGTGTATGGGATCGCGAATGAAAAGTACTTGAGCGCGATACGCTGAATGATGATGGTGATTCCCTGCGCTCCACCAGGATACAGACCGCCTGCATTTACAAACGTCTGGATATTAATTGCCATTAAAAAAGCCGCCACAAGAACGACTGCTAATCTTACAGAACCTCTTTTAAAATCTATTTTCATACTTACTCCAAAATATCAAGATTTAACAAAGCACTCCCTTTAAGTTATAATACATTATGCTGAAGGCAATTTTCAATTGTTTACTGCAAGTTTTCATAGGATTTTTGGAAGGATAAATACAGAATATGACTAATATTTTGATTCTCAGTGCAGGAACCAGAAATAAGGTTGTGCAGGCATTTAAAAAAGAGCTTGAGGGAAAGGGCAAAGTGATTGCTACTGATTGCTCTAATATTGGACCTGCTATATATGATGCGGATAAGTGCTATATCGTCCCAAGGATCGATGCGCCGGATTATATAGACTGCATTTTGGATATATGTAAAAAGGAAGAAATATCCGGTGTTTTGAGCCTGATAGATCCTGAGCTGTCGCTTCTTGCCAAAAATGAAGACAGATTCAGGGAAATAGGTGTAGTGCCTCTTGTTTCAAGCTATGAGCTGTGCGAGACGAGCCTTGATAAATACAGGATGTATGAGATGCTCACAAAGCTTGGAATACCTACTGCAAGGTGCTACAACACTATTGAGGAGTTTGAAGCTGCAAGAGAAAATGGCGATGTTGATTTCCCTGTTTTTGTTAAGCCAAGAGCAGGAAGTGCTTCGATCAATATCAATTCGGTAAGATCGGATATCATGCTTAAAGCTCTCTACAATGACTATGAAGGGCTGATGATCCAGGAGTTTATGCGCGGACAGGAATACGGCGCAGATGTATATATAGATCTTATTTCCGGCAAGTGCACATCTATCTTTCTTAAAAAGAAGATAAAGATGCGTGCAGGCGAAACCGATAAGTCGGTGTCTGTAAAAGATGAGAGACTCTTTTCGCAGATACAGACCTTTGTTGAGAAGGTTGGATTTAGTGGAATGATAGATATCGATCTGTTCCATGATGAAGAAAATGACGAGTGGTATCTATCTGAAGTTAACCCGAGATTTGGCGGAGGTTATCCACATGCTTATGCATGCGGAGTCAATATACCGCGCCAGATAATAAATAACCTTGAAGGAAAAGAAAATGAGCCTGCAATAGGCGAATATGAAGAAGGCGTAGTTATGATGAAATACAACGAGATCATGGTAAAACCTGCAAGAGACCTTCAGGGCGGAAAGCTCTAAAGGGCATTCCAAAAACAAAATGGAGACAAAATAATGAGTAAGATTTTGATACTTGCGAATTCTTCAGGGGGACTGTACGACTTTAGAAACGAACTGATAACAAGGCTTATAGCGCAAAAGGATGACGTTGTCATATCTCTTCCGGATGAACTAAGGGTACCTGAACTTATGGCAGAAGGTGCAAAAGTTGTCCATACAGATATAAACAGAAGAGGAATGAACCCCATAGAGGACTTTAAGCTTCTTAAGGCATACGAAAACCTGATAGAAACTGAAAAGCCTGACATGGTTGTGACCTATACAATTAAGCCTAATGTATATGGAGGCTTTGCTGCAAGGAAAAAGGGAGTGCCGTTTATATCAACGATAACGGGACTTGGAAGCGCTTTTCAGGATGGAGGCTTAAAAAGGAGCATAATAAAGCATCTTGTTATTATGATGTACAAGATGGGACTTAAGGGCTGCAGCTGCGTATTTTTCCAGAATAAGGAAAATCAGAATAAGTTTAAGAGATTCGGTATCACCAAAAAGCTAAAGACAAGGCTTGTAAACGGGTCCGGAGTTGACCTTGAAAAGCATGTGCCGCAGGAATATCCGGGACATGAGGATAATGTGGTCAGATTTTTATACGTGGGAAGGCTCATGAAGGAGAAGGGAACCGCTGAGTACCTTGAAGCGGCTCACCTTATGCATGAGAAATATGGTAATAAGGTTTCGGTAGCGACTATCGGATATTTTGATGAGGACTTCGGAGACCTTATCGAGCAGGCAAGAAAAAGAGGAGAACTTAAGACAATACCTTTTAATAAGGATATAAGACCTTATCTTAAGGAGGCCGATGTCATAGTAATGCCAAGTTATCATGAGGGTATGAGCAATGTCCTTATGGAGGCCAGCGCAACCGCAAGGCCTGTTCTTGCAAGTAATATCAGTGGATGCAAGGAGATCGTTGACGACGGCGAAACAGGATTTTTGTTTAAAAAGCAGGATGCAAAAGCTCTCTTTGAAGCGATGGACAGGATGGCATCTCTTGATGTCAGCCAGAGAAGAGCTATGGGGCTTTTAGCCAGAGCAAAGGTTGAGCGAGAGTTTGACAGACATAGTATAATAGATGCGTATATTGATGAAATATTAAACGTAATGGAAAAAATGTGATAAATAAATTTTTTAGGAGATAAAACAATGAGTTTGTATGAAAAGCTCCTCGCAGGTGAGGAGAAACTGTCACTGGTTGGTCTTGGTTATGTAGGAATGCCTATAGCTGTAGCATTTGCCAAGAAGATTAAGGTTGTAGGATATGATTTTAATGCAGAGAAGGTAGCACTTTACCACAGAGGAATCGACCCTACAAGAGAAGTCGGCGATGAGGCCATTAAGCAGACAAAGGTAGAGTTCACAGCTGATCCCGAGAAGCTTAAGGAGTGCAGATTTCACGTAGTTGCAGTTCCTACACCGGTTAATGATGACCATACACCGGATCTTACACCTGTTGAGAGTGCTACAAGAACTCTTGGTAAATACCTTACAAAGGGTTCGATTGTAGTATATGAGTCAACAGTATATCCGGGAGTTACTGAGGATATATGTGTGCCGATCCTTGAAAAAGAGTCAGGACTTAAGTGCGGCGTTGATTTCAAGGTTGGTTATTCACCCGAGAGAATTAACCCCGGTGATAAGGTTCACAGACTTGAGACTATAACCAAGATTGTTTCAGGTATGGACGAAGAGACACTTGAAGAAGTTGCCAATGTATATAAGCTTGTTGCTCTTGCAGGCGTTCACAAGGCAGAGAGCATCAAGGTTGCCGAGGCTGCAAAGGTTATTGAGAACAGCCAGAGAGATATCAACATTGCATTCATGAACGAACTTTCAATGATCTTCCACAGAATGGGAATCGATACAAAGAGCGTTCTTGAGGCAGCAGGTACTAAGTGGAACTTCCTTAAATTTACACCCGGTCTTGTAGGCGGACACTGCATAGGTGTTGACCCTTACTACCTTACATACAAGGCTGAGTCACTTGGCTATCACAGCCAGATCATTCTGTCAGGTCGTAGAATAAACGACGACATGGGTAAATATATCGCTGAGTGCTGTGTAAAGAATCTTATCGCTCAGGATATAGGCGTTAAGGGCGCAAGAGTCGGAATCCTTGGATTTACATTCAAGGAGAACTGCCCTGATACACGTAATACTAAGGTTATTGATATCTACAACGAGCTTAAGGAATACGGAATTGATCCTATTGTGATCGATCCTCAGGCAGATAGTGATGAAGCTAAGAGATTATATGGCATCACTTTTGATTCTATGGATGAACTTCACGATATGGATGCAGTTCTTGTTGCTGTAGCTCATGAGGACTTTTTGTCAATAAAGCCTGAAGATGTGAAGAAGTGGTTTAATCCTGCTCACAAGACAAGAGTATTCCTTGATATCAAGGGAATCTTCAACAAGGCAGATTACGACACAGATGAATTTGCATACTGGAGACTGTAATCAACAGATGGTGAAACTATGCCGCGAGCGGGATAAAACTCGCGGCATATTCTGTATGTGCGCCTGGAAGCGTGCGTTTAAAACATATATGCAGGGGTTTGTATGAAGATAGTTATTCGTATGGATGATATTGCTCCGGGAATGGATATGGGGAAATTCCGGAGATTCAAGAGAATACTTGATGAACACGGAATAAAGCCGCTTATTGGTGTGGTTCCTGATAATGAGGATCCAAAACTCATGGCCGGAGACGATGATGATGTAAGAATTGCGCAGGATACTGAATCTGGAGTTAAAGTATCCGACAGGGAAGAGGGACCATTCGACATAGAAGATAACAAGGATGAAGGCTTCGGATCAGAAAAAGATGCGGAATTCTGGAGAATGGTAAGGTCCCTTCAAACTGAGGGGTGGATCATAGCCATGCACGGACTGCATCATAAATACACAACTAAAAAAGGCGGTCTTTTGCCGCTTAATAAACAGTCGGAGTTTGCAGGTATTGACCTTGAGGAACAGATAAAAATGCTTAGGCAGGGGAAGAAGATACTTGAAAGCCACGGCATAGCGACTGACTTTTTCATGGCGCCGAGCCATTCGTACGATAAAAATACAATAAGAGCCCTTCTTGAAACGGGCTTTAGACGCATCACCGATGGATTTGGGACTAAGGCTTACAGAAGATTTGATATCACTTTTTATCCGATATCATATAATAAGAAGAGCGCGGTGAAAAATAATAGCGAAGGATTTACAACGTTTGTTGTTCACACAGGGACTATGACAGGTGATGACTTTGCTTATTATGAAAAGCTATTTAGCGAAAAAAATGTTGTGAGCTTCAATGAATGGCTATCGGTAGAGCCTGTCGAGGCTTCTGATTTTCAGGGAATAAAAGAATATATAATGGCAAGGGTAAAATATATTCTGGTACATAAAAAGTTTTGATCATGAGGGATTTGGAGGAGCATATTCATGCAAGAACCAATAAGGATATTACACGTTTTTGGAAAATTGGGACTTGGCGGCGCTGAGAGCAGGATAATGGACCTGTACAGACATATAGACAGAAGCAGGGTGCAGTTCGATTTCCTGGTACATTGTGAAGCTGAAGCAACAGGGAAAAAGTGTCCTACTTCAGATGAGCTGATGCTTGTAAGAGAGCCCGACTATTTTGATGCTGCGGTAAAAAAGCTTGGGGGAAATATCTACTGCGTTCCCAGATTTCACGGTACAAATGCAAGGGATTACAAGAATGCGCTGAGGATGTTTTTCATGCAGCACAGAGGCGAGTGGAAGATGATTCAGGGGCATATGACGAGTACTGCTGCTATATATCTTCCTATAGCAAAGAGCTGTGCGATTCCTGTGACTATAGCGCATGCAAGAAGCGCAGGAGTAGATCCCGGGATAAAGGGTATGGTTACCAAGATGATCAGAAGGCCTCTGTCCAGTCAGGATACCTGTGACTTTAGATTTGCATGTACTGAAAATGCGGCAAGGGCTGTGTTTGGAGATAATCTTACTGACAAGGGGCTTGTTGAGATAATTCCGAATGCGATCGATCTAAGGCGTTTTGTCTACAATGAAGAGGTAAGGAAAAAAATAAGGCATGAGCTGGGATTATCCAATGCTATTGTAATAGGTCATGTCGGGAGATTCCATTTTGCCAAGAACCATGAGTTTTTACTCAGGATATTTGCGGCATTTATGAATATCCTTAATCATGATGATGCCAATTCCTTCAGTATGCTTCATGGTATGAGGATCAAACTCATGATGCTGGGCGAAGGTTCACTTATGGATGATATGAAAAAGCTTGCGCATGATCTTCATATAGGTGATTACTGCATATTCTGCGGAAATAGAAGCAACGCAAATGAGTACTATCAGGCTATGGATTATTTCCTGTTCCCTTCAAGATACGAGGGACTTCCGGGAACTGTGGTTGAGGCTCAGGCAGCAGGACTACAGTGTCTTGTGTCAGATTCGATAACTACAGAGGTTGATATCACTCCTTTAGTTAGCAGACTTAGTTTAGATGAAGATCCTTCAGTATGGGCAAGGAAGATGCTAAATGATCTGATGCTTTCGGGAATCGGGCAGGAGGAAGAATTTGAAACAGATGAAGTCCTTCCCGTCGGCGATAGGCAGGCGTCATCAGAGCCTGTTATCGAGATGATAAAGAAGGCGGGATTCGATGTTAAGACCCAGGCACAGAGAATGCAGTTGTTTTATACAACAGGGAAATTTTGAATATGAAAAAATTGATGCTTATCGTCCCTATGCTTCATCAGGGCGGTTTTGAGAGAGTCTGCGTAACAACAGCAAGACTCATGCAGAAGTATTATGAAGTTACGGTTCTGATTTTTTCAGATAAAGATATAAATTACGATATAACAGGGATTAATGTCATAAATATCAATGTCCCCGCAACCAAGAAATTCGGGAAAGCGGGGAAGATATTCAATGTTATACGAAGAGTCTGTAAAACGGCTTACTACAAAAAGAAACTCTCCATAGATATATCTTATAGTTTTGGCTCAAGCGCAAACTATGTTAATACGCTGTCAAAAATTGGAAATAGAGCGAAGGTTCTGACAGGAATACGCTGCTCTACAGATATGGAGAACAGACAGGAAGTATCTATGTTCTGCAAGGGTGCAGATCAGGTACTCTCATGCTCAAAGGAGATAATGAGGCAGCTTTTCAGGGAATATGGCTATGACAGAAGCAGCTTTATCTATAACCCTTTGGACGTTGCTATGATCAGGGAGAGTGCAAAGGATAAAAAGCCACTCACAGATGCAAAGGATTTATTCGGAAATGGCTCCGTTTTAGCTAATGACGAAAATACCCTTACCATCATATCCTCCGGAAGGCAGGATTATATCAAGGGATTCTGGCATCTTGTTAAAGCCTTTTCGATTGTACATAATAAGATACAGAAAGCCCGACTTGTTATAATCGGAACCGGGGATTTTTCAGGTCTCAGGAAGCTTGCGGAGGATTTGAAAATCGCGGATGCCGTATTTTTTCCGGGGCTTCAGAAGAATCCGTTTCCCTTTATAGATATGGCTGATCTGTATGTTTTAAGCTCAAATCATGAGGGCTTCCCCAATGCGCTTCTTGAAGCGATGGCGCTTGGGAAACCATGTGTTGCAGCGGACTGTAAAACAGGGCCAAGAGAGATTCTCCTTAATGACAAGGAGTATCAAAAACTCATAAAAGAAAAGCCCATGGGGGACTCTACTAAAGAGATCATTGAGGGAGAATATGGAATTATTGTTCCCGATATGGATGCAAGGGTGGATCTTGATGCCGGAAATATCACGAAGGAAGATGAAACTCTTGCAGAGGGAATACTCAGGATGCTTTCAGATGAAGGATATATGAAGAAGTATTCAGAGAAGGCATTGGAGAGGGGAGCGACCTACGATCCGTCTTTATATGCCAAGGATTTGCATGATATACTTGAAAAAGTAAGTGGAGATTTATAAATGAAAAAAATAGCATTCCATCTAAACTGTCTTGGTCAGGGCGGAGCTGAGAGGGTAGTAAGTAATCTGGCAAATTCATTTGCGGCGCAGGGATACGAAGTCTACATTGCAACCGAATGGCAGGAAGACAATGAATATCCTATCGATAGCAGGATTACAAGAGTTCACGTTGGACTTAGACCGGAGGATGAAAAAAAATCCAGAGTCTCCAAATTCTTTTTGAGAGTTAGATATTTAAGAGAATTTATGAAGGAGTATAAGCCGGATATTCTGGTTGCATTTGCCCACAGAGCCAATTACAGGGCGCTGATGGCAGGGAGAGGAACAGATATTCCGGTTGTTATTTCAATAAGGATAAATCCTGTTGGCAACTATGATGCTCTTTCGGATAAAATACAGATTAAATGGTTGTTTCCGAAGGCGGCGGGATGTGTGTTCCAGACAGAAGAGCAGCGGGCATTTTTTAAGCCCTATCTTCAGGACAACTCAAGAATAATAATAAATCCTCTTAACCCGAAGTTCCTTAATGTGACCGTGCCAAGGGAAAAAGAAAAAGCCGTGGTCAATCATGCAAGGCTTGTTGATTTTAAGAATCATCCGATGCTTGTAGATGCCTTTTTAACGGTACATGAGAAGCATCCCGATTATGTGCTCAGAATATACGGACCGGATTCGGGGGACGGAACAAAAGAGATACTTGAAAAGAAAATAGCTGAGAATCATGCAGAAGATTACATTTTCCTTATGGGAAGCTGTAATAATATCGAAAGCGAGATTCCAAAGGCTGAAGTTTATGCATATAGTTCAGACTATGAGGGCTTTCCCAATTCTCTACTTGAAGCAATGGCTATGGGAATGCCGGTTGTATCAACTGATTGCCCACCGGGTGGACCTGCCATGATAATAAGAGATGGCGAAAATGGTTTTTTGGTCCCTGTTGGAGACAAAGATGCTCTCGCAGACAGAATAATCAGACTGATTGAGGATAAGGAACTGGCTGCATCTTTTTCGAAGGAAGCGGCGAAGGTATCTGAAATAGCAGGACCTGATATCATTTTTGAAAAGTGGAGAGATTATCTTACTGAAGTGGAGAATAATGCAGGTAAATAAGATTAATAGGAAAACACTGTTTTTAGTTTCAGCAGCTGTAATTTCAATAGCATTTTTTATAGGGACTGTTCTTGTGGATGGTCCGGTATGGTGCGTGGATTCCGAGAGTTATACCTCAATGGACATATCGAGGGAACCTTTGTATCCGCTTTTTCTGATGCTCCTCAGAGCAATTTTTATTAATATTCCGGATCTGTACGGACAGGCATCTTACCTCTTTGCAGCAGCCTTTCTGCAGAGCATAATCTGGGCTTTTGCAGCTTATGCGGCATCTAAGACTATTTATGAGATGGTTTTTCCGCACAAAGGTGAAAGAATAGCGGGAGCTTTTGGCTATCTTGCGCTTGCATGTCAGTTTATTGCGCCGGTACTAAACAGATTTATAGTAAACAGAAGGTCAATGTACTCGGAGTGCATTATGACTGAGTCTTTGGCAATGCCTGTGTATGTGTTGTTTATATTGTCTCTGTACAAATATGAAACAACCGGTAAGAAGAAATATTATGTACTGCTGATAATCGAGACATTTATAGCTATAAGTCTCAGAAAACAGCTTCTTATTGTGATGATCATCTGGTTTGCGGTAGATTTTTTTATAAAAAGGCTGTACCGGAAGAAGAATCTGTTAAGACTTATAACATTAATTACCACTTTGATTCTTATTTTTGCTGCTAATATAGTTTTTGACAGAACTTATAATTATGCCCTGAGGGGTTATTTCACAGAGCATGTAGGTAACAGTCAGGGAAGGCTGTGTACCCTGTTGTATTCTGCGGAGGAGGAAGATGCAGCCTTTTTTGATGAAGATTCAGAGAGGTTTCCGGGAATAAAAGATCTATATCTTAAGATATACGGTGAATGTTCTGAACGAGGAATACTTCTTGAGTCTACTGCAGATGATATAGGAATTATGGAGCTTACATCTCACTTTGCAGACAGTTATGATATTATCGGATACGAGGTGATGATGCCTATCTGCTTTGATTATGTAAAGCAGCTTCATCCGGACTATGATGATGTAATGATAAGGCTTGAAGAGAATGAGCTTGAAAGAGAACTGGCAAATCGCTTGATGAAAGAGGATAAAGCAGACCTAATAAGGGTTTATCTGTCAAATCTTGTAAGGGCGTTTGTATATTCCAATGCCAGTATTTTCCCTGCGGCTTTGGTCTATGTGTCTTTTGCCGTCTACGGATTGTTTGTGTTTTTACTGTTGTACAATGTAAAGCTGTTAAGAAAAGGCAGTGACTTAGAGAATAGCTTTATTTCGAAGGCACTTACTTTTTCGGCAATAACAATAATCGGTCTTGTAGTTAATGCGGGGATTGTTGCCATGGTTATTTTCCCTCAGGGAAGATATATGTCCTATGGCATGGGGCTGTTTTATACAGGAATCATGATTTTATTACCATTTTAGAATACGAGAAAACCGAAGGGAATATATGACTTAATGTGTGGAATCTGCGGATATATATCCAAAAACAGAATAACTAAAGAAGAACTTGGGGCAATGAATGATACCATGTTCCACAGGGGGCCAAATGACAGCGGAGTAGAGCTCTATCAGGGACCTGAGGATTATGTTGTGGGACTTGCCCAGAGACGCCTTTCTATACTTGATTTATCACCTCTTGGACATCAGCCTATGGAATCTGAAAATGGCAGGGTTTCCATTGTTTTTAACGGAGAGATATATAATTTTCTTGACCTGAAAAAAGAGTTGTCCGATTACAGTTTCAAGTCAACCTGTGATACGGAGGTAATACTGGCAGCATACTTAAAATGGGGCAGGGAGTTTGTGCGCCATATACACGGTATGTTTGCTATTGCTATATATGACAGAGAGAGCGGAGAACTCATTCTTGCAAGGGACAGAATAGGGAAGAAGCCTCTATATTATTGGCTTAGCGATGGAAACATTGTTTTTGCATCAGAGCTTAAGCCTATAATGAAGAGCCCGGGATTTAGGCCTGAAATCAGAAAGTCCATTATTCCCAGATACATGTACCAGCAGTATATCAATGCTCCTGAAACTGTTTTTGAAAATGTATGGCAGCTGGAACCCGGAACAATGCTCACCTTTTACAAGGGAGAAACTTCCAAGTACAAATACTGGGATGTTAAGAGTGCTTATCACGCAAATGTCTCTGCCGGTATACAGAGCTATGAAGAGGCAAAGGCGGGGCTAAAAGAGAGGCTTAAGAAATCTGTAGCAAGGAGAATGATTTCCGATGTGCCTCTTGGTGCTTTTTTGTCAGGAGGATACGACTCTTCCCTTATCACAGCCATGGCGCAGGAAAACAGTGACAAGCCTGTTAAGACATTTAGTATAGGATTCAATGTGCCTGATTACAACGAGGCTGAGTATGCAAAGAAAGTGGCGGAGCACCTTGGCACAGATCATACTGAGCTGTACATAGATGAAAAAGAGATGCTGGATCTTGTTGAAAGTATCCCTCAGTATTATGATGAACCCTTTGCGGATGAATCCCAGATTCCTACCATGCTTGTGTGCAAACTTGCAAAGGAAAAGGTCACAGTTGCTCTGTCGGGAGACGGCGGAGATGAGTTTTTCTGCGGATATAATATATATGAAAACGAAGAACAGGCTCAGAAGCTGGATGCAATTGGTGGACTTGTCTACGGAATAGGACAAATCCCTCTGGGAGATGGAAATCTTCTGTCAAAGCTTCCGTTCAGGGTGCAGGTTGTTGCAAACAACAGAAACAGGGAGACTAAGACACAGTTTTCATCAGAGAGCTATATAACAGCTGCAAATGCATTTGTTAAGGGGGCGGACTTTTATCCCTGCAAGTATCCTGTGGAATCTTCCTATGAAGTGCAAAACTGGCAGATAAGAAGAATGCTTCTTGATATGGATACATATCTTCCGGGAGATATACTTGTTAAGATGGACAGGGCTTCGATGAAGTATTCGCTTGAGTGCAGGTGTCCTATCATGGATACCGATGTGATGGAATACAGCTTTGCGATTCCTCACAAATACAAATATATGAATGGCGATAAAAAGCATATTCTTAAGGATATTGCTTACGACTATATTCCTAGGGAATTATTGGATCGTCCAAAGAAAGGCTTTGGAGTTCCCATGGATGCGTGGCTTAGAGGTCCTCTTAAGGAAAAACTCCTGGCATACAGCGATGCGGATTTTCTAAAAAAGCAGGATATTTTCAATGCGGATTATGCATCTAAATTTATCAGAGACTATATAAAGACCGGCGATGGCGGTCCGGCGACAGGAGCCAATTTTTCAAAGCTTGCATGGAGCTTTTATAATTTCCAGCAGTGGTATGAAAAGTGGCTGACGGTATAGGAGTTTATTTATGGGCGGCTTAGAGAGCCAGAGACAGAGAAAAAAGCATATTGCAATGTATATAGGCTCTCTTAATAAGGGAGGAGCAGAGCGGGTAATGTGTAACCTTGCTGAGTATTTTAACAGTAGAGGTTACAAAGTTACGATGGTGACAACATATCTGGCTGAGGATGAATATGAGGTTGAGGGAGCGAACTGGCACAGAGAAAAAGCTAAAATGCAGGGATCTTCGGAAACTTATGAAGAAGTATTAAATCCTGATGATGAAATAAGACATGTCTATGTGGACAATAGTACAGATAGCGGAATAAACCGCGTATTTTCCGCTCTTATGCCGTCGGAAAGAGGCGGAAGGCTCTCTAATTTTTGGCGGAGAGTTAGAAAGCTTAGAAATGTATGGAAGAGCATAGAGCCTGACATAATATTGTCTTTTCTCGGGAAAAATAATGTTATGGCTATTTATTCTGCAAGAGGGCTTGGAATTCCGGTGGTGGTTTCCGTAAGATCAAATCCATCAAGAGAGTACGCATCAAAGGGTCTTAACCTTTCTATGAATATGCTTTTTCCAAGGGCATCAGGAGTTGTGGTTCAGACCACGGGAGCAAGGGACTATTTTAAGGAGTCCATACAGAAAAAGTGCAGAATATTGCCTAATTCCATACACCCCGGATTTATGGAAACAGAAGTGACGGATTTTGATAAGAGAGATAAGCGGATTGTTTCTGTAGGAAGGCTTGATGACAATAAGAATCAGATACTTCTGATAAGAGCCTTTGCAGGAATTATGGATAAACACCCTGATTACAGACTTGTGCTTTACGGAGACGGCCCTTCAAGAAAAAAATACGAGGAAGAGGCTTATAACTTGCAGCGGGGAAAGGATGACCATAAACAGATTGTTTTTATGGGAAATCAGGGAGATATTCCGGGAAAAATAAAGGATGCAAAGATATTTGTGCTTACTTCAAAGCAGGAGGGAATGCCAAATGCTCTGATAGAAGCCATGTCTTTGGGACTTGCCTGCATATCTGCGGATTGTCCCTGCGGAGGACCGGCAGATTTAATTGATGATAATAAGAATGGCATCCTGATAAAAATGGACACGGACGAAAAAATGGTGTCTGAGTTATCTGATGCTTTATGCAGGGTGATGGAGGATAATGCCTTTGCTAAAGAGCTTGGGGAAAATGCCCTGAAGGTTCGCATGTCCTACAGCCCTGACAAAATAAACAGTCAGTGGGAAGAGTATTTAACAAATTTGATGAGATGATGGTAACAGATAAAGAGAAAGGCAGTGTAGGTAGCAGTGCAATTTAATTCATACATTTTTATATTGTGTTTTTTGCCGATCACGCTACTGGGATATTTCGGACTGCACAATATAAACAAGAAAAACGCGGCTCAGGGGTTTCTTCTCCTTATGAGCCTGTGGTTTTACGGATATTTTAATCCATCATATTTACTTATAATCTGCGCAAGCATAGTTATAAACTATGTGCTATACAGAGGGATGGATGCAGGGAAGGTGCCTAAAAAGGTGCTTTTATCTCTGGGACTTATCTTTAATATAGGACTTATTTTTTATTTTAAATACTACGACTTTTTCCTTGAAAATATAAATGCATTATTTAAGACGGATTTTGTGCTAAGGCATATTACGCTGCCGCTTGGAATCAGCTTTTTTACATTTCAGCAGATTTCATTTATTGTCGATGCGTACAGGGGAGAGGTCAGGGATTATTCATTTCTTGAATATGCGTTGTTTGTGTCTTTCTTCCCGCAGCTTGTCGCAGGTCCAATCGTTTTGCATAAGGAACTTATCCCTGAGTTCAGGAATAAGGAAAAGTATAGGCCAAGCTTTGATAACTTAAGCAGAGGCCTCATGATCTTTTCAAGAGGACTTGCCAAAAAGATGCTGATAGCGGATATGTTTGGCGGTGCGGTAGACTTTGGGATAAATCAGGCAAGCGTTGTTGCTGTTGGAGAAGGAGCACTTACAAGACCTGAGATTATTATTTTGATGTTATCTTATACCTTCCAGATTTATTTTGATTTCAGCGGCTACAGTGATATGGCGACGGGACTTGGAAGGATGTTCAATTTCGATATTCCGATGAACTTTAATTCGCCCTATAAGGCGCTGTCCATAGCTGATTTCTGGAAGAGATGGCATATGACACTCACAAGATTCCTTACAACCTATGTTTACATACCGCTTGGCGGTAACAGGAAGGGCAAAGTAAGGACCTATATAAATACGATGATCGTGTTCCTTGTCAGCGGTATATGGCATGGTGCAAACTGGACCTTTATTTTGTGGGGAGTTCTTCACGGAATAGGACAGTGCATAAATAAGCTGTTTCATAATGTGTGGCGCTCAGGTTGCAGGTTCCTTGAAAAGAGCATGGCAGGAAAGCTTTTGTCAAAGCTTTTTGGAGCTTTTGCCTGGATCATAACTTTTGCTTTTTTGAATGTTACATGGCTTTTATTCAGAGCAGATTCTGTCACTATGTGGTTGCAGATCTTAAAGAGGCTCACGGTTCTTAATCTTGATATAAGAGAAGATATGCTTGAACCCTTCAGGATTCCTAAGTTTTCATATCTGCTTTCGGCACTATCCCTTCCTTCGTCGGATGGGGCAGCTCTTAGGATAAGCTGCGCGCTTGCGATGGCTTTTGCACTGATCATCTGTCTTTGCTTCAAAAATAATTATGAGAGAGAATATAAGTTAAATATAAGGAATATGCTGTTTACGGCTGCTCTTTTGTTTATGTGCATAATCTCGATGAGCTCGATCTCAACCTTCCTGTATTTTAACTTTTAATTTTACTACTTGGTTTGGGTGAAAAAATGACGTCAAAAAAATGGTTTATATCCTGCATAGCGCTATTACTTGCGGCTCTTGTCACGGTTGGTGGCATGGTCTTTTTTGTGGACCCGTTTTTTCATTACAGAGCACCAAATAAAGCTTTGTTTTACAGGCTCTATGACCAGCGCTCCCAGAATGATGGGATAACAAAGCATTTTGACTATGATGCGATAATAACAGGCACTTCCATGGCGGAGAACTTCAAGGCTTCGCAGTTTGAAGAGCTTTTCG
>Ga0247608_10002559_pt1 | contig 22489 bp, 17 predicted proteins | sample 176DNAGHGlowgp2_FD_193490 | JGI IMG/M metagenome (GOLD analysis project Ga0247608, IMG submission 193490) | Sheep rumen microbial communities from Palmerston North, Manawatu-Wanganui, New Zealand - 1766 DNA GHGlow gp2 | ecosystem: Host-associated > Mammals > Digestive system > Stomach > Rumen ...
ATGTGCTCTATAGCTTCATGGCGAATTTGTTCTTCAAGTTCTGCTATTACAACACTGACACGTGGGACGATGTCATTCCTATGGAAGAAAACAACCACAGCGCGGAGGTGTATTACCGCTTCGCCACACTGGGAAGTGACGATTTCAGTGAGAAGCTGAACGAACTCCGTGAGCTGCTGGGGCTGGAATTAGAGGTCATAGACGGCCTTGACGATGACTTTGGCTATCTGAGAGTTGACGAATGGGACGACGAAACGGGCGCTGCAATGCCTGCTTTCGGCAGAAGGGCTGCAAAGAAGTTAAAGAAAGAAGACTTTCTGAAGACTATCTATTGCGTTCATGCCGCCACAGAGCTGGGTCATTTCGTCTTTGACTGGTCTGTGCTGCCTGACGACTTCCCGGCAAACGACGCGGAGTGGTTAAAGAAGCAGTACACCGTCGTGCCGTATAATAAAAGTTATAATGTGGAGTATGACGGCGGAAAGCTGATGAAAGGCTTCCTTGACTTCGTGAAGAACAACCGCAACAACAACAAGTGCAAGATGCTCTTCATCTACGGCAGCAACGACCCCTGGTCGGGAGCCGCCATCCCCGACCCTGACGCCAGCGACCCCTGCGTCAAGAAGCACATCGTTGCTAATGGTGTCCACAGTGACGACCTTAACAACCCCCAGAAATATTCGGAAGAAGAAAAGGACTGGATAATGACTACGGTGAAGCAGATGCTTCAATAAAGAAGAGGGTGTGTCAAACCCCAAGGCCTACACCATCACCAAACGCACAGTGAAGAAAGGCGACGTGCTGAAAGTGAAGGAGGCTCCCGGCGGCGGCTTTGCCGTTTCGCTGATGGTCAAATAGCCAATGAGTAACGCTCAGAATACCATTCAGGCCCTGCAGCAACAACGACTGTTGCTGCAGTTGGAGTATGAGACAGAGAAGGAAGCCTATCGCCAGCAAACCGAGAGCATCGGTATAGGGCGGAAGGTGAAGCGGGGCGATGCCTGGTGGCCGCTCCGCATAGGCAAGAGCTACTACAACTCGCTGAACCAGCTGGCCGTAGAGGTGTTTCGCACCACCGACACCGACATCGAGCACAACTTCGAGTTTGGGCGGCCTGTGGTATTCTTCACGAAGAGCGACGACGCCATCAAATATCTCCGCTTTACGGGCGTGGTGAGCTATGTCGACGGTGACCGTATGGTGGTTACCGTGCCTGACAATGCGCCGCTCGTCGACCTGCAAGGCGCTGAGCAGGTAGGTATACAGCTGTCGTTTGACGAGACCAGCTACCGTCTGATGATGGAGGCGCTGGATCGTGCCATCCGCGGCAAGGGACGTTTAGGATACCTGCGCGACCTCTTCTATACGAAGAGCCAGAAGCCCGAGACCTTTACCTTCCAGCCCATGCACTTCCCCTACCTGAACCCCACTCAGGAGCAGGCCGTCAACGAGGTGCTGCGCGCCAAGGATGTCGCTGTGGTCCATGGTCCGCCAGGGACAGGCAAGACCACCACCTTGGTCGAAGCCATCCGCGAGACCCTGATGCGTGAGAGTCAGGTGCTGGTATGTGCACAGAGCAACATGGCCGTCGACTGGATCAGCGAGAAGCTGGTAGACCGCGGCATCAATGTGCTGCGCATTGGTAACCCCACGCGTGTCAACGACAAGATGCTGTCGTTCACCTATGAGCGGCGCTTTGAGGGACATCCCGACTACCCCCAGCTGTGGGCACTGCGCAAAGCCATCCGCGACCTGCGCAGCCATCGCCGCAGAGGCGACGAGAAATATCACCAGCGATTGGAGAGCCTGAAAAGCAGGGTAACAGAACTGGAGATACGCATCAATAGCGAACTGTTCGGCGAGGCCCGTGTCATTGCCTCTACCCTGGTGGGGGCTGCCAACCGTCTCTTGGACGGTCAGAAGTATGCCACGCTGTTTATCGACGAGGCCGCCCAAGCATTAGAGGCAGCCTGCTGGATACCCCTGCGGCGTGTCAGCCGTGTGGTGCTGGCCGGCGACCACTGCCAGTTGCCGCCAACGGTGAAGAGCATTGCCGCCCTGAAGGCAGGACTGGGCAAGACGCTGATGGAACGCATCGTAGAAACCCACCCTGAGGCGGTGACGCTGCTGAAGATACAATACCGCATGAACGACGACATCATGCGCTTCTCCAGCAACTACTTCTACGACGGACAGGTGGAGAGTGCGCCAGAGGTACGTTTCCGAGGCATCCTCGACCTTGACACGCCGATGGTGTGGATAGACACGTCAGAGTTTGATTTGCCCAAGGACAGTCCTGTCGACTTCAAGGAGCAGTTCGTGGGCGAGAGCTATGGACGTGTGAACCCGGCAGAGGCAGAGGTGACGCTGATGGCACTGCAACACTACTTCTCAAAGATTGGCAAGCAACGCCTGTTGGACGAGCGCATCGATGTGGGCATCATCTCGCCCTACAGGGCACAGGTACAGCTGTTGCGCCGACTACTGATGAAGCGCGAATACTTCAAGCCCTTCCGGCGCATGATCAGTGTCAACACCGTAGACGGTTTTCAGGGTCAGGAGCGCGACGTCATCGTCATCTCCTTAGTGCGCTCGAACGACGAGGGGCAGATAGGTTTCCTACGCGACCTGCGGCGCATGAACGTGGCCATCACCCGAGCCCGCATGAAGGTCATCATCCTGGGCGACAGGCAGACACTGACCCGCCACCCTTTCTACCGACAACTCTGGAAATACATTACTCAACTAAAGCATACAGCAGATGAAGACAATCTTTCTAACAGTACTACTGACCGTCTTAACGACGATGAGAGCGATGGCACAGCAGTTTGACGAAATGGTCTACTCCCCCGAGAAGACCACCTTTGCACTCTTTGCACCAGCAGACGCAAAGTCCGTGAAACTCCGTATCTACAAGGACGGCATGGACGGCAAGGCCATCAAGACCATCAAGATGAAGTACCACCATGAGCGCTGGCGGGCCGAGGTAAAAGGAGACCTGAAGGGACGCTACTATACGTTTGACATGGGACGCGGCGAGTGTCCCGGTGTCTTTGCCAAGGCCGTAGGTGTGAATGGACGGCGCGGTGCCATCATCATCATGGACGAGACCAATCCCGAGGGATGGGACAGCGACTGTCGTCCCGTCATGAAGTCACCCGTCGACCTGGTCATCTACGAGATGCACCACCGCGACTTCTCCATCGCCCGAAGCGATGCACGGTTCCCCGGCAAGTTCATGGCACTGACGGAGCCCTGGGCCATTGACCACCTGAAGACGTTAGGTGTCAAAGCCGTCCACATTCTGCCCAGCTACGACTACGGCTCGGTAGACGAGACACGCCTGAACGTGCCGCAGTACAACTGGGGCTACGACCCTGTGAACTATAATGTGCCAGAAGGCTCCTACTCGACGAATCCCTATCGCCCAGAAACGCGTATCAGGGAGTTCAAGCAGATGGTACAGGCCTTGCACAATGCAGGCATCCGTGTCATCCTCGACGTGGTGTACAACCATACCTACGACATCGAGCACTCCAACTTCCAGCGTACCTACCCTGACTATTACTACAGGAAAGTTCAGCCAACGACCGACCCCTCCCTAAAGGGAAGGGAGGTGGTGTACTCCAACGGTAGCGGCTGCGGCAACGAGACGGCCAGCGAACAGCCCATGATGCGGCAGTTCATGATAGAGAGCGTGAAGTACTGGATCAACGAATACCACATCGATGGTTTCCGCTTCGACCTGATGGGTTGCCACGACATCGAGACGATGAATGCCATCCGACAGGCTGTAGACGAGATAGACCCCTCCATCTTCCTCTATGGCGAGGGATGGAGCGCCGGTGCCTGTGCCCTGCCCAACGAGCAGTTAGGCATGAAAGCCAACATCCCACAGATGCCGCGCATCGCAGCCTTCTCCGATGAGATACGCGATGCCCTACGCGGTCCGTTCAGCGACGACACAAAGCCTGGCTGGTTGGGACTGGCGGCATCGCGGACAACCAAGACAACAGGAAAGGATGATGCCGAGTTGTCGACGATGGTAGAATCGCTGAAGTTCGGCATTGTCGGTGCCATCAGTCATCCACAGGTGGACATGACGAAGGTCAACTACTCCGAGAAGCCCTGGGCCGTGGAGCCTACACAGATGATTTCGTATGTCTCATGCCATGACGACATGTGTCTGGTGGACCGCTTGAAGGCCAGCATCCCAAATATTAAGACTGATGAACTGATACGCCTTGACCTGTTGGCTCAAACGGCCGTGTTCACCTCGCAGGGTGTACCCTTCATGCTCAGCGGCGAGGAACTGCTACGCGACAAGAAAGGCGTACACAACTCGTTCGAGTCGCCCGACAGCATCAATCTCCTGAACTGGGACAACCTGCAGCGTTACCCGCAGGTGTTTGAATACTACAAGAACCTCATTGCCCTGCGCCAGCACCATCCCGCTTTCCGCTTGGGCAACGCCGACTTGGTGCGCAAACACCTGGAATTTTTAGAGACACCCAAGCAGGTGGTGGCCTTCCGTCTGAAGAACTATGCCGGACGCGACGACTGGCGCAACATCATCGTGGTGCTGAATGCCTCGAAGCGCCAGCAGACCGTCCGCATTCCCAAAGGCACTTATACCGAGGTGTGCTGTGACGGCGTCATCAACGAAGAGGGCCTGGGCACCATCCAGGGTACGCAGGCGACTGTAAGTCCGCAGTCGGCGCTGATTCTGCATGACTGACGGGAAGAATTGAAGAATTGAAGAATTGAAGATATGAAAAGAACCATTTGGCTTTTATTAGCAGTATGGGCGACGGCTACGGCGTGGGCAGCCCAGCAGTTTGTCATCTTCCAGCCTCAGACTGATGCTCTGTCGCTGCAAGACTCCAAGGTAGGCTTCATGGCACAGGAACACAGTTGTGTACAGAAGGCTGCCGCCAACCTTCTGGAAGACATCGCACGGGTGACGGGCAAGAAACCTGCGACAGATGTCCAGCAGCCTACCATTCTCATTGGTACCGTGGGGGTCAACAAACAGATAGACCGATGGGTGAAGAGCGGTGAACTACGCGACATCAAGGGTAAGACGGAGAAGTACATCATCAAGACCATCGGCGACCAACTGGTCATCGCTGGCAGCGACAAGCGCGGCACCGTGTTCGGCATCTATGAGCTGTCGCAGCAGATGGGCGTTTCACCCTGGTACTGGTGGATGGATGTGCCAGTGGTACATCACGATGCCCTCTATATTAAGAGAGGTGAATATACGGACGGTGAACCTCGGGTACGCTACCGCGGTCTCTTCCTCAACGACGAGGCACCCTGCCTGACGTCGTGGGTCAAGAACACCTTCGACACGGAGTATGGCGACCATCACTTCTATGAGAAAGTCTTTGAGCTCATCCTGCGCCTGAAGGGTAACTTCCTGTGGCCTGCCATGTGGGGCTGGGCATTCTATGCCGACGACCCGCTAAACTCAAAGACGGCTGACGAGATGGGTGTCATCATCGGGACATCGCACCACGAACCCATGGCGCGCAACCATCAGGAGTATGCCCGTCGCCGTGGTGAGTGGGGACCGTGGAACTACCAGAAAAACCAGCAGAAACTGGACCAGTTTTTCCGCGAGGGCATTGAGCGCATGAAGGGTACGGATGACATCGTGACCATTGGCATGCGCGGTGACGGCGACGAGGCCATGAGTGAGGATGCTGACACCAAGCTCCTGCAACGCATCGTCGAGAACCAGCGCAAGATTATCAAGCAGGTGACGGGCAAACCCGCCAAGAATACCCCGCAGGTGTGGGCACTCTATAAGGAGGTGCTCGACTACTATGACAAGGGCATGCGTGTGCCGGACGACGTACTTATCCTGCTCTGCGACGACAACTGGGGCAACGTGCGCCGCGTACCTACTGCCAAGGAGCGCCAGCACGCCGGTGGTTGGGGTCTCTACTACCATGTGGACTACGTCGGTGCACCGCGCAACTCGAAGTGGCTCAACGTGACGCCCTCGCAGAACATGTGGGAACAGCTGACGCTGGCTGCCGATTACGGGCTGGACCGTATGTGGATACTGAACGTCGGCGACCTGAAGCCCATGGAGTACCCCATCACCCTGTTTATGGACATGGCATGGAACCCTGCTTCCGTCAGTCGCGATGTCGTCGCAACCCACACAGAACCCTTCTGCCGCCAGCAGTTTGGCAACGAACAGGCCGCCGAAGCTGCCCGCATCCTGAACCTCTGCTGCAAGTATGCCGGACGTACGACGGCTGAAATGATGGATGCCTCGACCTATAACGTCGCTACAGGCGAATGGCGCCAGGTGGCCGACGACTACATGCGCTTGGAGGCCGAGGCCCTGCGCCAGTATCTGACGCTGCAGCCCGAGCAGCGCGATGCCTACCAGCAGCTCATCCTCTTCCCCGTGCAGGCCATGTCGAATCTCTATCAGATGTACTATGCCGTAGCCATGAACCGCTACTTAGCACAGCGGAACGACCCTGCCGCCAACCAATGGGCTGAGCACGCCCGTCAGGCCTTCCGCCGCGACTCGCTGCTCTGTGCCAGCTACAACCACGACATGGCCGGCGGCAAGTGGAACGGCATGATGACGCAGAAGCATATAGGCTATAAGATATGGAATGATGACTTCCCAGCCGACCGCATGCCAGACGTTGAGACGGTGGCTGAGGGCATGGGCGGCTATGCCTTTACCATGAAGGATGGCTATGTCGCCATGGAGGCCGAGCACTACCACAGTGCCACACCTGCCGCCAAGACCGAGTGGACTGTACTGCCCTACGTTGGTCGAACGCTGAGCGGTCTGACGCTGATGCCCTACACAGAACCCGTCAACGGTGCCTCCTTGACCTATCAGTTCACCACCGACCGACAGGTGGAAAGCGTCCAGGTTCACATCATCGTCAAGTCGACGCTGGACTACCTGAACAAAGGCGGACTGACGTACACGGTGGCTATAGACGGCGGTGAGCCTCAGCGCATCAACTTCAACCACAATCTGAACGAGGCCAAGGAGAACATCTACTCCATTTTCTACCCGACGGTAGCCCGCCGCGTGGTGGAGTCAGTCGTCACCCTGCCCCTGCCAGACAACCAGACAGTCCACCAGCTGACGCTCTGTCCTGAGGACCCGGCCATCGTGTTTGAAAAGATTGTCGTCGACGCCGGTGGCTACCAGCCGTCGTTCCTCTTCGGTGAAGAATCTTTCTGCAGAAAGGACAAATAAATGGGAAATTCTTTTGTTCTTTTCTATCTTATTCGTAACTTTGCCAGCAAATTTACAAGAAGATGAAGAAGATTTTTCTGATGACGCTGGCCGTTCTGTTCCTTGGAACAGCAGGCTATGCACAGGGGCGTGCAACGGATAATAACGCCAAAACTCCCGACGGCGTGGAGGCTGTTGATTTAGGACTAAGTGTGAAATGGGCCAATATGAATGTAGGTGCCAAAAAGCCTTCTGGCTATGGCACGTACTTTGCATGGGGTGAGACTAAGTCAAAGGATTACTACTCGTGGAACACATACGCCTGGAGCAAGGGGAACTCACAGTTTCTGACCAAGTATTCGAGCACCGACAAGCGGTTTAGGCTGGCTCCCACGGACGATGCTGCCCAGGCCAATTGGGGTGGTGAATGGCGCATGCCTACCGACGATGAGTTCGATGAGTTGACAGATCCCAAAAACTGCACATGGCAATGGACCTCGCAGGATGGTGTCAACGGCTATAAGGTGACCAGTAAGAAGACGCGCAACTCCATCTTCCTGCCTATCACGGGTTTCCGCTACTATGCCGACACTCAGTTCCGTGCCATCTGCGGCTCCTACTGGACCTCAGTCCTCTATACCACAGATCCTAACAAAGCATGGTGCCTGGAATTCAATGTCTCCGACATCAAAGTACACTACGGAGACCTTTCCAGCAACCGTTTCAGCGGTCGCTGCATCCGGGCTGTGAAGAATTGAAGAATTCTTACACCTGAAGGTATAAGCGAGCAAAGCTCGTAGGAAGAATTAAAGAATTGAAGTTAAGGCTCAGCGGCGAGTCAGCACGTACGTGCCGCCCTTGACGGTGATCAGTTCGTAGAGGCCTTGCTCCTTGGCTTTCTTCAGACCCTTCCCTTTAAGTGGTGTGTTGCTGCGAATCAGGCAGCGACCACCACTTTTTGCATGCACCACCGCCTTGGTCAACTGGCCGTTCTTCCAGTCAATGTCTACCTCGAAACCACCACGAGCCATGAGTCCCTTGACGCTGCCGTCCTTCCATACGGCGGGCAGTGCAGGCAACAAGTGGATGGTGGCGGGGGCTTGGTTCACGCTGAGTGGTGAGTGGCTCTGCAGCAGCATCTCGGCGATGCCGGCGGTGCAGCCGAAGTTACCGTCAATCTGGAACGGCGGGTGGGCGTCGAACATATTCGGATAGGTGCCGCCACGTTGCTTCACGGCACCGAAAATGAGGAAGGTGTCGACGGTAAGCGTCAGTTGGTCCTGGATGAGCTTATAGGCGTGTTCACCATCCAACAGGCGGGCCCAGGAGCAGACCTTCCACCCCATCGACCATCCTGTAGATACGTCGCCACGAGCTTCCAACGACTTCTTGGCAGCCTGCCACAGCTTCGGCGTGCGGTAGGGGGTAATCTGGTTAGAGGGGAAAAGGCCATAGAGGTGTGAGAAGTGCCGGTGGTCGTCATTCGGGTCGTCTAAGTCGTCAAGCCATTCCTGCAACTGTCCCCAGCGCCCCACCTTCATGGGCGGCAGCTGTGTCAGCTGTGTGCTGATGGTGGCCAGCAGCGGGTCGTTGTCGCCTAAGACCTTGGCGGCAGCCAGAACGTTGGAGTAGAGTTCGGTGACAATCTGGTTGTCCATGGTGACGCCGGCGTCAAGCGGCGAGGGACGGCCCTTGCCGCCGTGCTCGGGCGACTCGCCGGGGCACACCACGAGGTAGCCCAGTGTGGGGTGCTTCTGCAGCGTCTGCGTGTAGAAGCGGGCAGCGTCGAGCATGATGGGATAATACTGGCGCAGGAAGTCCTTGTCGCCCGTATAGAGGTAGTGCTCCCACAGGTGGCGGCAGAGCCATGCTGAGCCCATGGGCCACAGGCCTGTCTGGGCACGGTCTACGGGACCCGTGATGCGCCACTGGTCGGTATTATGGTGCAGCACCCAGCCGTCCACGCCATACATGTCACGCGCCGTCTGCTGACCTTGTTCGTAGATTTCGCGGATGAGCTTGAACAGCGGCTCGTTCATCTCCGTCAGGTTCGTCACCTCCGAGGGCCAGTAGTTCATCTCGAGGTTGATGTTCGTGGTGTATTTCGAGTCCCACGAGGGGAACATCTTCTCGTTCCAAATGCCCTGCAGATTGGCGGGGTTCATATTGTCGGGCTGCGACGACGAGATGAGCAAATAGCGCCCGAACTGGAAATAAGTGGCGACAAGGTGGTTGTCTGCGTCAGCACCACCCATCGCAGCAAACTGCTCGATGCGCTTATTCATGGGGACGTTGGCATAGCGGTCAGGCCCGAGGTCGAGCTTCACGCGGTCATAATAGTGGTGGTAGATCTGCTCATGCTTGGCCTTCAAGGCCTGGTAGCCAAACGCCATGGCACCGCTGAGGCGCTCCTTGCTCTGCACCTCTTCGTCACCCGTGATGTCCTTATAGCTTTTCACGTTCGTACCAATAGCTAAGTAGACCGTAGCCTCGTCGGCTCCCACGACACTGATGCTGCCGTCGCTGCACGTCGTTTGTCCGCCTACGGCATCAACGGCTAAGCGTCCCATAAACTTCACCTTGCCCTTCAAGCCCTCATGCTTGCTGGACACGCCATGGAGGAAAGCAGTATTGTCTTCATTTCCCACCAGCACGTTCTCGTGGGGCGATCCCATGTTGGCCGTCAACGAGATACGACCTTTCTCGCTGGCTGTCAGGTGGACGGCAATGACCTCATGGCCACCTAACGGCGCAATGGTCTCACGCTCATACTGCACGCCGTCAACAGTATAGCGGACAACGCTTTTGGCATTGTCCAAGTCCAGCCACCGTTCGTAGTTCTTGTAGTCGCTGTGGCCTGCCATGGCAATAAAGAGATAGCCATAAGGCTGGTAGGGCATACCCATGTTCTGTCCCACGGCATTGGGCATCACCTTGGCATTAGCCAACTGTTCGGCCTCCTTGTATTTGCCATCCAGGATGAGTTTACGCACCTCGGGTAGCGCATCCTTGGCATTGGGGTTCACCACGTTATTGGGCTGACCCGCCCAGATGGTTTCCTCGTTCACCTGGATAATCTCCACCGCCGGTGTGCCAAACACCATACCGCCGATGACACCATTACCCACGGGCAGTGCCTGCGTCCACGTCTTGGCAGGCTTGTCGTACCACAGCCGGTGTTGCGCCCTTGCAGGGCTAAATATTAAATAAGAAATAATGAATAAAAAAGCTATCCGCATCAGTCTTCTCATTGTTTCAGTCTTTATTGTTACTATAGAAAGACTGACAACGGGCTAAAATGTCGTTAGTTCCTGTGTCACCAGCCCACAGACAGGCAAAAATGAGACCGTCAAGTGCAGTGAATTGACGATTAAACACCACTTGGCGGTCTCATGACTTATTGGATTACACTCATGTATTGATAAGTATGTCAGTGCAAAGATACAACACAGGATAAGGTTTTGCAATAGGGCTCAGGCGATTGACACAGCTGACACACGGAACAAGCTGTCTTTCAGACCATTGTTTTTATACAGGAATGTGTTTTGACACAGCGTAGATTTGGTAGTTACGGCTTTTCTGTGTATCTTTGCACCCGATGAAGCACTTGACAGCGATACTCTTAGCCGTACTGTGTCTGACGTCAGCATGTCGCGGCGGGCAGACCACGTCCCCGCAGCCCCTGACGCAGGCAGCTGTCGACAGCGCCGCCATCTATCAGGAGAAGGCCTATCAGGCGATGTTTGACAATGTGCTCCATCAGGCCGAACAACATGCCTATCGTGCTTTCCTATTAAGCAGCGACTCCGCTTTCCAGGCCGACGCACTCTCCCTGCTGTGCTATATTTACTACAGAGAGGGGAAAGAGGAAGAGATGCAGATGCTGATGCAGACCATTTCACCGGCATTATACACCAACGTGATGGACGTGCAATCGAAGGTGGAACAGGCGAAGGCGGGAAAACAGCGGCATACATTTGCCATCATAGTCTTGCTGCTATTGTTGGCATTGGGCGCTGTTGCCTATTGGTATGTCCATCGCATGAAAGCGCTATCCCGCCTCTACCAACAGCGCATCGACAGGGTACGCGAGAGCCTGCCTACCTCCATCCCCTCACAGCCTACCCCCATCCCCTCCCTGGAGGGAAGGGAGCAAACCCCTGAATATGAGAAGATAGAAATCGGTGATGCAAAAACAGGCATCGATGTGCTCTTTGCCATTATCAACGACCAGAACATCAGCCAAATGGGTAAGCACGAAGAGCAGGCCGTACTCAAGACACTCCCGCTCATCGATGCCACACTGTCCGACCTATTGAGTCAGGCAACGGCTACGCTGACCCCTAAAGAGACTTTCTTCTGCATCATGGAATATTTTGGAAAGTCAGACCGCCAGAAGTCGCACTCTTTCTGCTGTTCTGAACAGGCCATACGCAGCACCAAGAGCCGACTCAACAAAAAGATTGATATCAGCGTTTTTCATCTGGACGGAAAATGACAGGCATGGTATATCTGTTTCTCATGAGTTTTCCGTTTATTGCGCCAGGAATCCATTTGGGCATAGCCTTGACCACACGCAAAGCCTCTTCGTCCAAAAGCGGATGTACACTCTTAACGACTTTAGCCTCTGTAATACTGCCGTCTATTTCAACGATAAATGTAACGATAACACGCCCCTGAGCACAAATTTCTGCCATTTCATCGGTATAATGGACGTTCTCTGCCAGATAATTCATCAGGGCTCGCAGACCGCCAGGGAACATGGGCATTTGCTGAATCGGGTCAGAAAAGATTTTTGAGGTTTGTCCTGCGGTTGCAGGCGCTGGAACCACATCCAGCAGTTCCTTATCGCCACAGCCCGTCAAAGTAAACAGACCAACCGAGATACCGACAAGCGTTACTACTTTACCTAACAGTTTGCGGATGTTCAACACCTTGCAAATAGATTTACTTTTTGTCATAGCTTCATTGTTTTATGGTTTGATGATGCAAAGATACAACAAAATGAAGCCTTTGTCAAGACCCTAAGGGATGATGACACAACAAGAAAAGATTATCTTCCTGAAAAACAAAGCGTTGCGTTTTCTCTCCCAGACGAATTGACACACGCTGACACATCTCTAGACCCTCACGCAAAACGAAGATAAGGCTCGACGGCATCGAGCTACGTAGTTCGAGCCCTTCGAGCTTCCTCTTCGAAGCCTTCGAGCTACGTAGTTCGTTTCAGCCACCCTCAGGGGGCGACGACTTGTCGGTTAACAACCTCCGACCCGTCGTTGAGGAAGATGAACAACACACCTGGAACCTTACCCGTAAAGGACTGCGGACGAACTCCGAAGATGCCGTTAGTAGCATTATTTGGTGTGAAGTACTCGATGGCCTTGACATTGGCAGGTACCAGATTCAATACATAGTCGTGATCGTCATTCATATTCATGTTGTCGACATAAATATCCAATCCTGCATTATCGGGCGTGGCAATATGGGGGGCGCCATTATAATAGTTTACCCTTATTCCTAATGAAGTCAGCAGTTGCTTCATATCGTTAGCTTGTCCTATTTTTGGGTCGCCAGGTTTGAAGCCGCGTGGTGGATCCATATTGTAGTGGTTTAGGACTGGTGTTTTCTTTTTCTTCTTACTACCCATCACAGATACCTCCTGTAGCTCAATGCCTGCATTCTCCATACGGATTGTGATTTGGGTCTCTGCTATAAGTGTACCCGTCTGCTGGTCCTTGATACTGATAGTCACTTCCCCTGCTTTGAGCATCTCGCTGTCAATACGCAGCACCTTTTCTTTATTATAGTCGGAAACAATATCATTACCATTCCCTGTGACAGTACAAACAAGCGAGTCTGTACCCTTGTAATCATGTAATTGTATCAGCAGTTTTCCCTTCCGTTGTCCCACTTCAATATAAGATGATTGTTCATAAAGATGACGTTGACGGCGTGTCTCATCCAACTTTCGCTGCTCGTCATAAACGGAAGCTTGGATGATAGGTTGTCCATCCTGCATATCGCAGACAATGGTCTGTGACTTGCAAGGAATTAGTGCAACTATATATAATAATAGAAGCAGAAGTCGTTTCATGCTGCAAAGATAATAGGAATTATTCAATTATCGCTTCCTTGTGTACAACTATTCCATCGTCACTAACACCTTCGAGGGTGACGAGGTAGCGTTTGGAGATGTCAGAGGCATAGAACTTAACGGTGGCATGGCCGTTGTCGTCCGTTTCCACTTTCGGGTTCCAATATAGCGTCGTGCGATGGTCTGGGCACGTCTTGGCTGACGGGTCTGTGTATTGTGGGGAATAGAAGTCTTGGTTGGGCTTCCATCCTTGCTGTTGTACGGTGGCCATGGAGAGTGGGCGGAAGATCCTGCCCTTCAGGCCAGGCTTCTGCCGGACGAGCAGCAGTCCCGAGGTTGACACGTTCCAGCCATAGATGGTCATGTGGGCGGCACCGACATGGTCGAACCATTCGATGGACTCAATGGTCTCGGGCTGAAGCATCAGCAATTCCTCCACGTTGCTGCGAAACTCGTCGATGAAAATGGCTGGACCGTGTTGCGCTCGCGTAACTGTGCCTGAGCGGTATCTGATGCACAGCTCGCCATTGGCATCGCGATAGACGGGAATGCCTAAGGTGCTGAGCAGGATCTCCATCGAGTAGAAATTGTTGAGCAAGGGGTCGTCATCATAAAAAGCACGGAAGGGCGGCATACCCAGCAGGTTGGTGGGCTTGTGCTGACGTTTCTTCTCCTTGACCACCTCAGGCAGGTCGATGGTGCGATCCACGCTGCCATACATGACTTGTTCATTGGCCTGCTTGGCAAAACTCACAGGGGGACAGACCCCATGTGAGGGATTGCCTACAGAGGGTCTGTCCCCCTGTGAGCTAATCGTCGGGTATGACGGTTCGTCGATATTGAGTTGTACTAGACTGGTACTGCCTGTCTGGCGCATACCCTCTAAGAGATAAGTGGTCCCATCAGGAAAGTCCAGACCATTGATGGTGAAACGCGAACTGTCTCCCAGTTCGAAGGTCTCACGGAAACCAGTATCAGGACGTAGCAGTACCAGTTGAGGGTGCTTGACTTTCTTGAAGATTGTTCCGCGAATCTGCCCGGAGATGGTCTGCGAGGTCTGGAAGCCATATTGAATGTCAGGGTGCTTGTCTTTCAGCATATCGCTGAGGGCATATCCGTCAGGTGAGCGCATCAGATACTCATCAATGGCAGGTTGCAGCGTGTCGGGCTTTACCACGTCATAGTCGGTAACACTGAGTGAAAATGACCCGTAGAGTGGCGTGCCGTCAGCTTCTGCAAGGTCTATCGACAACTCCATCTGTTCGTTCTGGGTACGGGCCTTGCCACTGATAGCTACCTGTGGCTTGATTTCCTCGATGGTAGTCTGGCTCTCGGCAATGACGACTCCCGTCTCGCGGTTCACCATAGCTATGCTGATGTTGCCAGGTCGCAGCGAATGGCAGTCGATGCGCAACACCTTGCCCTGCGTATAGTCCGCAACGATGAGGTTTCCGCTGCCGTAGAGCGTACAAGCCAGTGGTTCGTCAGCAGATTCGTTGAACTGTATCAGCAACTGCCCTTTGCGCTGAGCTATCTGCAAATTGGGCGATGCTTGAGGCAAACGACTATTTTGCTTGAAGTAAACTCCTGTTTTACTTGAAGTAAACTCCTGTTTTACTTGAGGTAAATTTCCCACCACCCACAACGGCTTATAGAAGAAGCGCTCCGCAGGGAAATTGCGCATCCATTGCGTATAGGCCGCCAACGTGTATGTGCCACCGTGCAGTTGGCGCGGTAACGTGATGGCATTGGCAAAGACACCGTCGCTGTCACACTTCACGATGATGCGCTGCACCAGCGTATCGGCCTGTTGGTCGTGCAATTCCACATAAACGTAGCGCGAACGGCTGATGGGGGTATGGGTGACGGCATCCACCAGATGGGCGCGGAACCAGACAGTATCCCCAGGCACGTAGTAAGGCTTATCCGTATGAACATAGATATGTTCCTGAGGCACACTGCGGTAGTAGTCCAATATCCGTTGTTGGATGTCGAGCGTATCGGTTTTCTTTTGCAGCGTCCCGACGGCGGCACTCAAAACCGTTTGCCATTTGTCTGCGCTGACGCGTTTGCGCATGCCCTCAATGGTGTCCTTCAGTTCCTGAAACTGCTGGCGCGAAAGACGGCCTTGATAGTTGTGGGCCAGTTCGCGCACAATGACGGCAATAGCTTGGTCGTTGGCGGTGTTATGACCTGTAAACCTCTCGCTGACATGGAGTATTTTGGCTCGCAAGTCGCCGTATGTGCTGATAGTCTGAGAACTAATATTCAGCGTTACCATCGTTATACCTATTATAATAAAAAGACGTCTCATGGCTGTTCCTCCGTTATTTGATTAATGTTCATAGCTTCTTCCTGCACGTCATCTTTAGTCAGTTCGCCTATCATGATGCGCCGTACCAATTTCTGCAGACGGGCATCGGCACGGAGCACCTCTTCAGCTTTGGCAGTATAGGTACTTTCGTTGACGTTCTCCAGTTCATGTTCTAAACGGGCAATGTAGTATTGCAGGCTGTCAACAGTAGACGCTTGTTTGGTTACTTGCTGACGTTTTACGCTATGGTTCCTGTTAGGCTTTGCTATTGGAAGCTGTTGCACGACTATTACTGTATCTTGCGTTGTTGGAATTGGCTTGGGCTCCTGGATAGCGTTAGATGTCGCCACCAACGGCATTGTTTCTTGTTTAGGCCACAGAACGGCTGCGCCAGCAGCAAGTACTATGGCAACCATGGCGGCCACAGCCCAGCGCAGATAGCGATGCTTCCTCTGTCGATTGGATACAATACGGTCGTACTCTGCCGTTTCGTCCTCCGTGAGCCAACGGTCTATATCTTCTCCTTGTCGAAGTTCCTGAGCTATCAGGTGCTCCTCCTCGGGCGTTGTCTGGTCGTTCAAAAGTTTGTCAATCAAATCATTCATTATGCTTGTCCTCCTTTCTTGATAAGTATTTCTTGTAGTTTCCGTTTTGCGGTGCTTAACATAGCACTTACTGACCGTTCGCCGATGCCTGTAGCAGCGACAATCTGTGGGATGTCCATCTCTGCCTCGTAGCGCATACGGAAAAGGCGTTGCTCTGAAGGCTTTAGCTGACCGATAGCTTTTCGCAGACGTTCCACCTCTTCACGTAGTTCCAGACGATGTTCTATGGATTCAGTATCGGCTGACTCCTGACAAAGGGTTGTGGACAACCTTACTTGTCGACGTCGCCATTCGCTGACACAGAGGTTCTTGGCCATCCGAACCGCTAAAGGTTCTATTCCTTTCTGCTCGTCTATACGGTGGCGCAGCATCCAAAGCCGCATCAGCGTTTCCTGTGCAATATCCTCGGCGGCATCGTCATCACCGAAGAACTGCCGCCCGATGGTTTTCAGACGGGGGCGAAGCTCAGTGGCAATATGTTCAAACTCTTGGTTGGTCATGCTGCTTCATATACGCATCAGCATTGCAAATGTTAAGTAGAAAAAAGGCTCAATCGTTCTTGAGCCCCTTCTTTTCTTCCTTTGCCTTGCGCTTTTCTTCTTTCTTGCGCTGTTTGGCTTCTTGCTTGCGCTGCTTTTGGCGAGCCTTGAAGTCGTTGTAGACACTCAAGGCTCCCGGATAGCCGGAGGCGAGGGCTTTACGGTAGCCCCAGTCGGCTTCGTCGTAGCTGCCTAACTGCTCGAACGACACAGCCATCATAAAATAGAGGTCAGGGGTGTGATAGCGCTTCTGCAAGGCGCTGTCGCCATATTGCAGGGTGCGCACGGCATCGCCGCCCTCATAGGCATCGTAGGCCAGACGGCACAGGCGCTTGAAGTCTTCGCGGCGGGCAATAGAGTCGGCTGCCGTCTCGTGGGTGATGGCCACGTCGTCCACGTTGCGGACCCGCGACCAGTAGACACCGCCGCCATTGAAGTTGGGGTCAGAGGCTACGGTACCCATCTTGTCATTGTCCGCCTGCGAACGCAAGCCTTTGTGATAGTGTGACTCCTGGGCTGCCATCTCGTGGGTGATAGCCAGAAACAGGATGATGAAAATCAGTTTGATGCGCATAAACAATAGGTTCTTGTTGGTTGTTTTATCATAAAGACTGACAACCGGCCGTTTTGTCGTCATACCTGATGGTCAGAGCGAGCAAAGCCCGTAGGTAAAATTGATAATAATTATGCATTAGGCATTGTGTATTATGATTTTTTTACTATCTTTGCCAGCGCAAACTAAACTACCAAGAATCATGAAGCTACTAAAACAAATGATGACCTGGGCGGCACTGTTGGTATTCTCCGTATGTGCCTCTGCCCGAAGCCCGCATCCGCGAACTGTGGAACGTGCTGTGCTATTAAGAATGGAAGAATTGAAAGAGGGCGTTATTTGTAGAGCGACTTCAGGGCGTCTTCGGGTTCGATGGTGACCTTGCTCTCGTCGAGCATGGAGCGGTCGAGGCCGAAGACGTCGATGAAGAAGTCGTAGACAGCCTGACGCTTGTTCCTGTTGAAGTCGTGGCGCTCACCCGACAGGTGGACATTGCGCACATGGTCCGTAGCACCATAGAAACCATAGATGCGCTGCAGGTAGGGGAACTCCAACGTGGGAACGGACGATGTCCAGTCGCCGTCGTCAGAAACAATCAGCATCGGTTTGGGAGCCATGACGGCAGCAAGCTCGGGTTCACAAGTGCCGCCAGCAGCCAGCTGAACGGGTTTGCCGCTCTCGCACGGACAGCCGCCGTCGAAGTGGGAGGCTAAGTGCACCACAGGAGCCGAGGCTGTCACGCGGTCATCCAACAAAGACAGGAGCACGGTGTGCGTACCGCCGCCACTGCCCCCCATGACACCGACACATTGTGGGTCGATGTCTTTGCGGTGGGTCAGCATATAATCTAACAGGATGTAGCCACAGGCTGCCTGATAGACGTGGGCGCGACTGGTATGGTGCGCCTCGGCACCCACCTCCTTCTCACTCTCTCCCCAACCATAGAGGTCGAAGTCGACGCATACCGCTCCCATGCGAGCCAGCGTACCTAACCGCTGCTGTTCGTCCTTGCGATAGCGATAGGGCCAGTGGCCGTCAGGACAAACTATCAGCGCGTGCTTGCCCTTTTTCGTCGAGGCATAGATGGTGCCAAACAAATGCTGGCCGGGCGTCAGCTCAATGCAGATGTTCTGTGTGGTGTAGCCGTCGTGCTTGCGCACCTTCGACAGCGTGACGGGTCGCTCCCCTCCCCCACGTTTTGCAGACGACGGTTTTGCCGTCGTCATCACGCACGAGTCTAAGAAGGCATCCAACTCTAACCGCTGTCTGACCTCGCGGCGCAGCGAGTCGCGCCGCGCCTCCCATTGCTCTTGATTGGCATAGAGCGAAGACAGCCAGTCGAGCATCATCCTGCCTTCCTGCTCATGGCGGCGCGGATATTCATAGAGTTTGATCTTGTAGAGCTTGTCCGTCTGCTTCCACCAGTTCCAGTCAAAGTGCTTGCAGATGTTGTCGAGCGTCATCTCAAGGCTATAGGGTCGCACACGGAAGTCGGCATACGGCAGCCGTTTGCCCACGGTATCGACGTTGCTGTCGAACTTAAAGCGTACGCCAAAGCGCCGCGCCACGTCGCCCATCAGGTCGTGGACGGGTCGCTCAAAGCGTGTCTCATAAGTCTGTGCCATCGTCATAGAGGATATGGCCACAAAGACTGTTATCAGGAGTTTTCTCATAAGTCAGAATGGTTTTGTCATCGATATAAGAAAGACTGACAGTCGCCCGTTTTGTCGTCAAGTCAAAAAAATATAATGCAGGTATGGTCATCTTTTGCAACTTCTTCCGTCTATTATGTAGATGAACTCAATAGTCAGTAAAGAAGACTTTGCCCAGTTGGTACGGCAACACGCCGCAGCGGTGATAGACTTCACTGCCCGTCTGCTGCCTGACCGCAGGGAGGCTGAAGAGGTGGCGCAGGATGCCTTTGTGAAGGCATTCCGCAACCTGTCCTCTTTCCGTGGCGAGTCCTCGCTACTGACTTGGGTGCAGCGCATCGCATATCATAAGGCAGTCGACCACCTGCGACAACAACGGCCTTATATGGTAGCCATTGACGAGGTGCCGACGCTGTTGGAGGATGAAGAAATGGTGATGGAACGAGAAGAGCGCATCCTGCTGATAGAAGAAGCCGTAGACAGGCTAACGCCCGACGACCAGCTGCTGCTGCACCTCTTCTACTACGAAGACCGACCGCTGCGAGACATCGCCTACATCATGGACGTGGAGCCGAACACGCTGTCACAGCGGCTCCACCGTATACGAAAAAAACTGATGGTAATGATTAAACAAAAAGAAAATGGACAACAGTAAAGATAAAGACCTTCAGGTCAGAGAGGACCGTTTCGCCGAAGACCTGCGTGATGCCTTGCGCCGAAGGGAATCCCGGCGGCCACAGGCGGAAGCGCCTGTGGACTTCGTTGACAACGTCATGCAGCGAGTGGAGCCAGGTGCGGCTATGACATGGCGCCTTGCTGCCAGTGTGCTGGTCGCTGCCGCCTGCGTTGCTTTTGCCGTGCTGATGGTATGGCCAGCTAAAGACAATCCAAAGCCTGACGCAAGCCGTCTTGTCATCTGTAAGGAGCGGATTGCCAGTCCGCAGCCTTCAGACACTTTGGCCATGAGTACGGAGAAGCATGTTGTTGCAATTCCTGCGACCAAGGTGAAAATCAAGAAGCAGGCTCATGAACGGCACCTGCCCCCACAGCAACCTGCCCAGATGCAAAGCCCCGAGACCACAGACAGCTATATGGCAGAGTTGGAAAACAGCCTGGCAGACGTGCGCGACAGCTGCTATCTGGCACAGGTGGAGCGCATGATTGCCGACAACGAAGAACTACAGCAACTGATGAACGAAATGACAAACCACAAACAATAACGCCCTATGAAGAGACTCTATATCATCGCATGGACGCTGACGGTCCTGCTGACCGCCGCCAAGGCACAGACACAGACCGGCATCAATGCCATGCAGCAGGCCTTTAAGGCATTCCTCGCCTCGCCCGGCGTGATGACCAAGGACACGCACTGGAGCCGCATGCACGAGCAGTGGACCTTCAAGTACGTCTGCCAGGGCGACACCATGCCCGTTCCCGCAGCCCTGCAGGCGCTGACCGATGCCTTCTACGATAATGTGCGCTACGCCACGGCCAGCTACTACCACACACCCCAGGACGGCCCGACGCCGTTCACGCTGAAGACTTTTTCGCGCAAGGACGAGTTCCGCGGCACCGTGACGGGTGTCGAACGGCTGACGGACAACGACTATTCCTATACACTCAATTTTACAGACATGAGTAGCGGGCTGACCAGTTACAATCTGGTGTGGCACGAGGTAGCCTTCCGCGACCGTAACGGTCAGCCCTTCCGCACCATCGACGGCACCATCTACCGCCACTACGGCGGCATCTGGCGGATGGAGAAATTCCGTCAGGACGACCCGTGGCAGCTGAAAGCGGAGCAGATGAACCGCCCCGTCGGCGCCGACGACCAGTCGCGCTACGAGTCGCTGCTGGCGCAGGTCAACTACTTGGCCAACAGCTACCGCGAACAGCAGAAGAAGGGCAACGAGAAGGGTTGCGACGCCGTGGTCTACATGCTCAAGAAGGTGTGCGACAGCTTCGACGGACAACTGATGCAGCAGCAGTTCGACGAGATTGCCAAGGCGACATCCGTATTTCTTAGCAAAGATGCTAAAACTGAACGTACTCGCATAGTCAGCAGGGCTGTAGGCAAACTATGGGGGAAGGTGGTCGTCGACCGTCTCTTGGGCGAGATGAGGTTCGGCGGCGTGGTGAAGGGCACATTCGTGCATCTCGACCAAATTCGTGAGATAGACGAATGTTACGACTACGGCTTCAAGAAACGTCCGCAGGTGAAAGTCCTGCTGACCGTCCGCACCTCGCCCAAGTGTCGCATGGTGACCATCCAGCAGCAGCATCCCATCAATAAGCCCTACGCCGTCACGGGCGACAGCGGACGGTTCACGTTCAGTCAGCCCTTCATGCCCGACCAACTGTTAGAGGTGTCGGACGGCGAGGGCCACCGCATGGTCATCTTCGCCGACAGCGTGGCCACGGACATCGACCTCACGGACATGACCCTGCACGGCTCGCCGCTGAACGAGCGCTTTGCCGACTGCCAGCAGCGGCTGCGAGCATTGGAACCCGAGATTCACAAGTACGCTACCGTGGAGGAAGTGGGCGGCAACACCATCATGGACGAGGCGGGTTTCCGTCGGCTGGCCGACGATGCCCACCAGTTGCAGATGCAGTTCATCCGAGAGAACCAGGACAACCTCATCCCGGTCTGGTACATCGCCGAGAACTACGCCGCCATGACCCTCGACGAACTGGAGCAGAGCCTGACGGGCAGCCATCCCTACGACAGTCTCGTAGCCCTGCAGCCCGCCCGCGCTCAGTACGAGGGACTGCTGAAGCGTCGACCGGGCAACATGTTCCACGATGTGGCCTGCATCGACACGGCGGGCATCAGCCACCAGTTGAGCGACTACATCGGCCGCGGCGACTATGTGGTGATGTACTGCTGGTCAACCAACAACAGGTATCCGCGCAACGGCGTCAAGGTGATGAAGCAACTGATGCGGGAGCACAAGGGCAAGAATCTGCGCGTCATCGGATTCTCGATGGACGAGGACAAGGACAGGTGGCGGCGCTACATCAAGAGCCGCAAGGTGAACTTCGACGTCCATTTGGCGATACCCGGCAATACCGACAAGTTTTCGAAGGGTACTGGCATGTACCCAGACCTCTGGCGGTCGGAATTCATGACGACCTACGGTCTTCACTCGCTGGTCGAGACCATCGTCTTCGACCCCGAAGGCCGCATTGTCAGCACGGGACTGATGGGTGACCCGCTCATCGAGCACATCCGCGCCTTGCCACTTAAATAAGCATCTTTAAACATAACAAACAATACGATGAAGAAAGGTATTTTGATACTCTTCTTAGCCCTTGCTGTGTCCGCACTTTGGGGCCAAGAAGCAGAGAAAGAGCGGAATATATGGCTGCACGGCCGAGTATGCGACTCCTTCACCAAGGCCCCCGTGCCGAAGGGCGGACGAGCCTCGTTGCTACGGGCGGACTCTACCCTCCTGCAAGACACCATCAAGCTGATGGAGCGTAACAGCTACATGACGGGCA
>Ga0247608_10002562_pt1 | contig 22468 bp, 18 predicted proteins | sample 176DNAGHGlowgp2_FD_193490 | JGI IMG/M metagenome (GOLD analysis project Ga0247608, IMG submission 193490) | Sheep rumen microbial communities from Palmerston North, Manawatu-Wanganui, New Zealand - 1766 DNA GHGlow gp2 | ecosystem: Host-associated > Mammals > Digestive system > Stomach > Rumen ...
TCAACAGAAAACGTAGGAAAGCCATGAATAGCTCTATCTTCAATCCACTTTTGTAATGTCATAACGAGTTATTTTGGCGCAAATATAATAAAAAAACATTACCTTTGTACTGTTTTCGCCTATAATCACACTATTTTATAGATTTCTATCTCCAAATTCGCATTTTTATCGAATTTGGAAGCAAAATACACGCATATAACTCTAAATATGAGATATGATAGCCGTCCAAAAGAAAGAGAAGCCAATTATTCAGTTTTGATAGCACAACCCTTTGGTTTAGTTTATACCCATATTAAATATCTATAACCTAAACTAAACCTTAATGCAAGAATGTGCAAAAATCTGCGTTAAAAAGTTTAAAAGTGCAAAGAACTGGAAAATTAATTTTGCAGATGTTTGCATTTTCTTTTTTTGACGGCAGTCATATTTGCAGATTTTTGCCTATTTTGCGTCCCCTCACCGTCCCTCGGAGTCACTTTAGATACCCCAAAACAAAGGCATTTACACTGATTATCAGCTACTTATATTTGCAGATAGTAACTTCTGCATCGGAAAGTATATCCTGCGTGGGAAAGTGGATTCAGCGTGAGAAAATAATCTTCAAAGGGATAATTGTACATTGCACATCTTCTTTGTTTACGGAATAACTGACAATAGGTTATCACATAGATCGCCCGTCAGGCACTTCGGCTAGATAGGGTAGGTTATCGGCAATCAAATTGCTTGGTATTATCATTAGCCATAATGCAATGATTAGTTTCGTTGTAATTTGCATTTGTAAAATAATTTTCGATTTTATAAATTTTACTTATTCGGCCCTGTTTTATCGTTAGGCCATGTGGAACTTCCTTGTGCACTAAGTAAAATTTACTCCATAGCCATGCCGCAAATTTTAGACGTTTTGTCCTTTTTGTATCTATGATGCAAATGTACGATTTTTTTTACGATACATGCAAGAAAATCAGCAATTATTTTTTACCTTACACCTTTCAAATTTCGTTGAGGTTACCCAGTTACCCACTTACCCACTTAGGACATTTAGGTTTTTCAATGATTATTCGAATCTTAAGATAATATTAGAGTTTAATATCTATCTGATTATTGTAAGTTTTAAAAAACCAAATGTCCTAAGTGGGTAAGTGGGTAACTGGGTAAGTTCGATTTCCTAATTCTACTTAATATTTGTACCGTATTATATAAAAGATGTAGGTTTTTTCGTAACTTTGCACCTCAAAAGTTGTGAGGCATATCTCATGGCAATTGCAACATGAACTAAAATTTTTGAGAATATGGAAGTTATACAAAGCTTTACAATTGATCATACTCATTTGAAGCCGGGCATCTATGTGTCCCGAGTAGATAAGGGGTTTACAACGTTTGACCTGCGTATCACAGAACCTAATAAGGAACCGGCGGTGGCTCCTGCTGCTATACACAGCATTGAACATCTGATGGCTACTTGGTTTCGTAATTCGAGAGCCAAGGATGATGTGGTATATGTAGGTCCCATGGGCTGCCTGACTGGTATGTATATCATCATGACGGGTGATTACAGCGTGGAGGATATGCGCCAGTTGACCATCGAGTGTCTGGAGTGGATTCTGACTCAGGATGAGGTGCCTGCAACGCGTCCAGAGGCTTGCGGTAACTACTTGTTGCACGACCTGCCCATGTGTAAATGGGAATGTGCCCGCTATCTGGATCGCCTGAAGAATGACTTCCATTCAGAGTACACCAAACTGCAGATTACTCTGAGCGACGGAAAGACCTTTGCTGACGCCTAAACGGAGGAGTGCTTGATTTGATAAAAAGCATGTCGAAACAGACCATCTTTCAGCGCCCTCTGTGGGCGGCACTCTTCGCCTTCACCGCAGCATTCCTGTGGGGATGGGCCTATCCGTTTATCAAACTGGGCTTCGATGAGTTTGAGATTACAGCTGATATGACGGGCAGCAAGATGCTGTTTGCCGGTATCCGCTTTTTTATCTCAGGCATCATCATCCTCACTATCGCCAAGTTGACGCATCGCTCCTTTATATTTAAAGAGGAGGCCAGGAGTAGTGTGGTTTTCAGCAGTTTGTTTCTGTTGGCTTTCACACTTCTGAACACGACGTTGCATTATGCTGCCTTCTACATAGGTTTGTCACATAGTCAGGGCAGTAGGGCGGCCATCTTGAACTCCCTCAGCGTGTTTGTGCTTGTGCTTCTGGCCTGCGCCTTCTTTAAGAGCGACAAGCTGACGCTACGTAAGATGATAGGATGTGCTATTGGCTTTGGCGGTATCCTGTCGCTGAACTTAGGAGGCGAGGGGAGTGGCTCGTTTACTTTCCTTGGCGACGGCATGATTATCCTCAATGCGCTATGCGGTGCCTTTGCAGGACTGATGACAAGGGGTGTCAACAAACGCGTGGATGTGTTTGTGGGAACGGGCTATAGTCTGGGTGTCGGAGGCGCCTTGCTGGTGATATCTGGTTTGGTATTTGGCGGCAGTCTTCCTCATGTCACCCTGCTGGGACTCTTCTATCTGCTGATGCTGATAGCCATCTCTACGATAGGTTTTACGCTCTACAACAAGTTGCTGACGTGTAACCCCGTGGGCAAGATAGCCATTTGGAACTCACTCATCCCTGTGGTGGGTGCTGTGACCTCCTGTTTGTGCCTGGCTGAGGAATTCCAATGGAAGTATGCCGTTGCTGCCACGTTGACCACAGCAGGAATATACATTATCAATAAAGGAAAGAAATAGGCATTTTCTTTTCGTGTTCTCGATTTTTTTTGTTACCTTTGCGCACTGTTAATAAAACATCAGTAATAAACCTATGGCAACAGTAAAACCATTTCGTGGCATTCGTCCACCAAAAGAACTTGTAGAACAAGTAGAGAGCCGTCCCTATGACGTACTGGATTCTGAGGAAGCCCGTGCTGAGGCTGGCGACAATGAGAAAAGTCTGTATCATATCATTAAGCCGGAGATAGACTTCCCCGTGGGCACGTCGGAATATGATCCGCGTGTTTATGAGAAGGCTGCCGAGAACTTCCAGATGTTCCAGGATAAAGGCTGGTTGGTACAGGATGAGGACGACCACTATTATATCTATGCACAGACCATGAACGGCAAGACGCAGTATGGTCTGGTGGTAGGTGCATTGGTTGACGACTATATGCAGGGGCGTATCAAGAAGCACGAGCTGACACGTCGTGATAAGGAGGAAGACCGCATGAAGCATGTCCGTGTGAACAATGCTAATATTGAGCCCGTATTCTTTGCTTATCCTGATAACAGCACGCTCGACGCGCTGATTATGCGCTATGCGAAGACAGAGCCCATCTATGACTTCATCGCTCCTATCGATGGCTTCCGTCATCAGTTCTGGGTGATTATTGATAAGGCTGATATGCAGACCATCACCGACGAGTTTGCTAAGATGCCATCTCTCTATATCGCAGATGGTCACCACCGCTCAGCTGCTGCTGCCCTGGTAGGTGCCGAGAAACAGAAGCAGAACCCCAATCACACGGGTAAGGAGGAGTACAACTACTTCATGGCTGTATGTTTCCAGGCTTCACAGCTCACCATCCTGGACTATAACCGCGTGGTGAAAGATCTGAACGGACTTAGTTCGGAGGAGTTCCTGAAGGCTTTGGAGAAGAACTTCTTCGTAGAGGATAAGGGTACGGAGATCTATAAGCCCGCTCAGCTCCACGAGTTCTCACTCTATCTTGATGAGCACTGGTATAGCTTGAAGGCTAAGGAGGGTACCTATGATAATAATGATCCTATCGGCGTGCTCGACGTGGATATCTCAAGTCGTCTGATTCTTGACGAGATTCTAAATATCGGCGACCTGCGCTCTTCTAAGCGTATCGACTTCGTAGGAGGTCTGCGCGGACTGGGCGAACTGAAGCGTCGTGTGGATAATGGCGAGATGCGTGCTGCCTTGGCACTCTATCCTGTCTCTATGCAGCAAATCATGGATATTGCCGACAGCGGTAAGATTATGCCTCCAAAGGCAACATGGTTTGAGCCGAAGTTGCGCTCAGGACTGGTGATTCACAAGTTGTCGTAATAACGTTATCACGTAGTAACGTTACAACGAAATATTTGCATGCTCGACGAATTCAAGACGATAGCAACAACAAGCGAGGGATTTTACTCTGAGAAACGGAGTAAATTCCTCGCTTTTGCACATCATGTTGAGAGCGTCGAGGAGATAAAAGAGATTATCGCGCAGTATCGCAAGAAATATTATGATGCGCGCCACGTGTGCTATGCCTATATGTTGGGGCCTGAGCGCGAGGAGTTTCGTGCGAATGATGATGGGGAACCGTCGTCAACAGCAGGAAAACCGATTCTTGGACAGATAAACTCTAACGAACTGACGGACATCCTGATTGTTGTGGTGCGCTATTATGGTGGTGTAAACCTAGGTACTAGCGGCCTGATTATTGCCTACCGTGAGGCTGCCTCAGATGCTATTGCCCATGCCGAGGTGGTAACGCGTCAAGTGGAGGAACAGGTAGCCTATACCTTTGCCTATCCGCTGATGAATGACGTGATGCGTATCGTCAAGGAGATGAACCCGCGTATCGTCAGTCAGACATACGATAATACGTGTCAGATTTGCTTGAGTATTCGCAAAAGTGAGGCTGAACAGTTAAAAAGCAGATTGTCGAAACTTTCCTTTGAATAAATTTGGAGGTTTCATTTAAACTTCGTACCTTTGCATCCGCAAAAAGCGAGAGATTTGCTGCACTCTTTTGAAGTGTGTAAATTGGAGAGTTGGCAGAGTGAACGATCGCGCTGGACTCGAAATCCGGTATACCCTTATGGGTATCGGGGGTTTGAATCCCTCACTCTCCGCAAAATGAAAAGGGAACCAAATCGGTTCCCTTTTTTCGTGCGGTTATTGGTAGTCCTCTTTTGTCACCGTGATGTCTAAATAGGTCTTCCCTGCATCTGCGGTAGAACCATAGATATAGCGGAAATTAATACCTTTGTTCATTAGGGCTTTATAAGATGGGGTGTTCTTAAGTTCTTGAACCAGAGCACCTTTTAGGTCCTTGCTTTTGGCGATTCCTTCTACTGTACTATCATTGTCGCTCATGCCGATAAAACGAAAATACTGCGTCTGGGTGAGGGTGGGGATATCGAATACAATACTGTCAAGATACATGTTGTCGCCTATCGGCATAGGACATTTTGTTTCCGTCACTTCACGTGCTTCGCGAGCGGCTCTCTCCTCCAATGATTCCTGACAGGATGTTAGCAGGAGAAATGCTGTTGCAAAGAGTAAAAATTTCTTCATAACTGTGTCAAATTATTATTTTTGTGGCAAAGATACGAAAAAAAACTAAAAACAATGTTTTATTTCCGTTCTTTTTTATTAACTTTGCATCGAAAAGACACGTATACGTTAATGAAGAATATCAGAAATTTCTGTATAATAGCACATATTGATCACGGCAAATCAACGCTTGCCGATAGATTGTTGGAACGCACCAAAACCATTCAAGTGACTGAGGGTCAGATGCTTGACGATATGGATTTGGAGCGCGAGAGAGGTATAACTATTAAAAGTCACGCTATCCAGATGGAGTATGAGAAGGATGGCGAGAAATATATCCTGAATTTGATTGACACTCCGGGCCATGTGGACTTCTCGTACGAGGTATCAAGAAGTATTGCTGCCTGTGAGGGTGCTCTGTTGGTGGTCGATGCTACACAAGGTGTACAGGCTCAGACCATCTCAAATCTCTATATGGCTATTGATAACAATCTGGAGATTATCCCCGTTATCAATAAGATTGACATGCCTAGCGCTATGCCCGATGAGGTGGAGGATGAAATCGTAGATCTGATTGGTTGCGACCCTGAGGATATCATCCGTGCATCAGGAAAGACGGGCGAGGGCGTTGACGACATACTGAATGCGGTGGTAGAGCGTATCCCTCATCCCGTGGGCGACGAGGAGGCTCCGCTTCAGGCATTGATTTTTGACTCTGTTTTCAATTCCTTCCGTGGTATTATTGCTTATTTTAAGGTTTGCAATGGTGTGATTCGTAAGGGCGACAAGGTGAAGTTCTTTAATACCGGTATGGAGTACGAGGCCGACGAGGTGGGGGTATTGAAGATGGATATGATACCTCGTAAGGAACTGCGTACTGGCGACGTAGGTTATATTATCAGCGGTATCAAGAACTCGAAAGAGGTGAAGGTGGGTGATACCATTACCCATATTGAACGTCCTTGCGAAAAGGCGATTGAGGGATTCCAAGAAGTGAAGCCTATGGTCTTCGCAGGTGTCTATCCTATTGATCCTACTGATTATGAGAACCTGCGTGCCTCATTGGAGAAACTGCAGCTTAACGATGCCTCGCTGACCTTCCAGCCGGAGTCTTCTGTGGCTTTGGGCTTCGGCTTCCGTTGTGGCTTCCTTGGACTGCTCCACATGGAGATTGTGCAGGAACGCCTGGATCGTGAGTTTGATATGGATGTGATCACCACCGTACCTAACGTATCGTATATGTGTTATACGAAGCAGGGTGAGGTGAAAGAGGTGCATAACCCATCCGGTCTGCCTGATCAGACTATGATAGACCATATTGAGGAACCGTATATCCGTGCGTCAATTATCACGGCTGCCGACTTCATCGGGCCTATCATGACGCTCTGTCTGGATAAGCGAGGCGAGCTGATAGATCAGCAGTATGTCAGCGGAAATCGTGTGGAGTTGCATTTCATGTTGCCACTGGGTGAAATAGTGATTGACTTCTATGATAAGTTGAAGAGTATCTCAAAAGGCTATGCCTCGTTCGACTATCATATCGATTCGTTCCGCCCCTCAAAGCTTGTCAAACTGGATATCTTGCTCAATGGTGAACCTGTGGATGCGCTCTCTACGTTGACCCATCAGGACAATGCCGTGACCTTTGGTCGCCGTATGTGCGAGAAACTGAAGGAACTGATTCCGCGTCAGCAGTTTGATATTGCTATTCAGGCTGCTATCGGTGCAAAGATTATAGCTCGCGAAACGGTGAAGCAGGTGCGTAAGGACGTGTTGGCCAAGTGTTATGGCGGTGACGTGAGTCGTAAGCGTAAACTACTTGAGAAACAGAAGCGAGGCAAGAAGCGCATGAAGCAGATAGGAAATGTGGAGGTGCCGCAGAAAGCTTTCCTTGCTGTGTTGAAACTTGATTAAGAAATAGATTTTCTACTAACGTTAGTAAAACGTATATTATTATGCCAAACCTAAGTTTAACCCCGCGCGACGTGGCCCGCGAACTGGCCCGCAGATATAGTACAATGACACACGAGGAGCTCGATATCCTTGAGAGCGTGCTCGTGCCAATGAAGTTTGCCAAGAACGAGAAGATTCTGGGCGAAGGTGATACATGTGAACATATCTACTGGGTGGTCAAGGGTTTGGTGCGCCAATATTACTTTAAGAACGGTAAGGAACTGACGGAGTATATGGCTACAGAGAATACCATTGTGATGAGTATCGAGAGTCTGTTTAAGGAGAAACCTTCTTCACAGATTATTCATGCGCTGGAGCCTACCGTTGTTTACGCGTTGTCAAAGAAAGAGCTTGAGGCAGTGGCTATGCGTAGCGTGAACATCCAGATCCTGTATCGTAAGATTCTGGAGGAGTCGCTCATCATCAGTCAGCAGCATGCTGACATGCTACGCTTCGAAAGTGCTCAGGACCGTTACCAGAAACTGGTGAAGAACAGTCCGCAGCTGGTGTTGCGTGCTCCATTGGTATATATCGCTAGTTATCTGCAGATGACACCAGAGACGCTGAGTCGCGTGCGTACTGCGGTATTATTGAATTCGTAAAATTGTATTATAGCATAGGTTAGATTTTTTTAAATCAAGGTTAATGAGAAAAGGCTCTGCTGTGAAGCAGGGCCTTTTCATTTGATCATCAATATGGTGGGAATAATCTTTAGATTCCCAGTTTTTTGCGGATATCCTTGGGGATTGCGTTCTTGTTGATAAGGAAGTCCATCGTGTTGGCAGCAATAAAGGTCTTGGTCATATACCAGATACCCTTGTATTCGCCTGTCTCGCCCCAAGAGTTTTTCACCATGTAGTACTCCTTGCCATTCTGGTCCTTAGCCACACCAAAGATCAGCATACCATGGTCATCGGTCAGTTCCCAGTTGTCGAAACGCTTCTGACGCAGTTCCTGTGTAGCTGTGATCTCGGGCACGTTGCAACCCAGAGAGTCGATGAGGTTCTTCTTCTTCTCAGCAGTCATCTTCAGCCATTTAGCCATATCGCTACCCTGCAGGCTCTCGGTCTTCTTGGTGTCGATAGCGTAGGCAAGTCCCTTACGTGTGAAGCCATCCTCGCTCACGTCGCCACCCCATGCTACGGTATAACCCTTCTCAATAGCATTGTCGATAACCTGCATCATCTCGTCCATAGGCAAGTTGTATGACAGGGGGAAGCGCCAGTTGTCCTGTACCTCTACAGCGAAAGCGGTGTAGAAGGGGTGGTGAGTATAACTGGTGATGCTGACGTAGTCGTCCAGATTGATGCCCAGGCTCTTTACGAATGTCTGTGGAGTGTATTTCTTTCCTTCGAAGGTGAACTCCTCAGGACATTTACCCAGATAGGCATCGAGGATGCCCTGCAAACCAACCTTCCACTGACTGCTAATCTTCTTGGCTGAGCTCTTGGCGATGGCTGCCACATAAGGCTCCAGCAGAGAGAAGAACTCATTGAAGTTGTTCAGCGAGTCGCCGTAGAGTGAACCAGGGAAAGGCATAATGCCCTGAGGGACGATGCCGTGGGTCTTCAGTGTGGCCAGCACGTCTTCTGCAGAACCACCCTGTGCAAACTGGCAGTCACCGTGGAAACGAACTACTTGAATGGCACGTTCCATATAGGTCTTGTTGGCAACGAAGGCCTCGTCGAGGTCGTAGGTTTTGCCCGTGGCCTTCAGAATCTCTGCCTCAAAGAATGACAATGTGCTATAGTCCCAACATGTACCACTACGGTTTTGGTCTTTGATGCTGGTAATTGGATTCTCCTTAATAGTTGTGAATACAGGCTTGTTGCTAGCCTTCTTCTCGCCCTCCTGAGCCTGAGCACCTACAGCCATCAGACTGATAAGTGCGAGTGATAAAACTTTCTTCATTTTTGTATTTAATAATAGTAATTTAATTGTTTTTCATAAAGTCTTCCAACTCTTGTGGGTGGTAGGGGATTCGTTTGCTACCCATGAAGCGGCAACCGTCCTCCGTAATCAGTAGATCGTCCTCAATACGGATGCCACCAAAGTCCTTGTAAGTCTCCAGCAGGTCGAAGTTGAGAAACTCCTTGCAGTGGCCTTCTTTCTTCCAAAGGTCGATAAGGTGGGGAATGAAGTAGATACCTGGTTCATCGGTTACCACGAAACCGGGTTCCAGTTTGCGTCCCATGCGCAGACAGTTGGTACCAAACTGATCCAAATTGGGGCGTGTCTCTTCATCGAAACCTACGTATATCTGTCCGAGTCCTTCCATATCGTGAACGTCCATACCCATCATGTGACCCAGTCCATGAGGTAGGAACATGGCGTGAGCTCCAGCGCGTACGGCTTCTTCCGTATCGCCCTTCATCAGACCCAGTTCCTTCAGTCGGTCAGTCATCAGTCGACATACGGCGAAGTGAACATCAGCATATTTAACACCAGGTTTAGCCACCTCCAGCACGTAATCATGACAAGTCTCTACGATAGAATAGATCTCCAACTGGCGCTGGGTGAACTTACCGTTGACGGGCATCGTACGTGTATTGTCAGAGCAGTAGTCGTTCAGTTCACAACCTGCGTCGCACAATACTAAACGTCCGTCTTCCAGAGGTGCATCGGATGGGTTTCCGTGCATAATCTCACCATGTTGGCTGAAGATGGTAGCGAAACTTACACCCTGTGCCAGACTGCGGGCGATACCATCAACCTGTCCACCAATGAAGCGCTCTGTCACACCTGGCTTAATTAGCAGTTGTGCTGTGGTATGCATAGCATAACCTACATCACAAGCTTTCTCGATAGCCTCTATCTCCTGTGGCTCCTTCGTGGCACGCATCTTCACCACAGCCTTGATCAGGGCGAGTGATGCTTTCTCCTTCTGTTGCGACGGATGGATGCCCAGCAAATCCATTATCTGTATCTTCGTATCGTAGCGATAGGGAGGAAGGAAATGATAGGATTTACCATTTGACGATTTACAATTGACAATATCCTTTAGCTTCGACATTGGGTCGGTCTTGCTGACACCTACCTCTGCGGCCAAATCGGCAACACTGGGTGTATAGCCCATCCATACGATATCCTCTACGTCGATATCATCGCCGAAGAGCCATTCTTCATCATTGTCTATGTCGATAACACCTACCAGTCCGTCTCTGTGCTGACCGAAGTAGTACAGGAACGATGAGTCCTGACGGAAAGGTGCATAGCCGTTGGCAGGATAATTGGCAGGTGACTCGTTGTTGCCGAAGAGCACCACCACTCCGCTTCCAACCAGCTTTTTCAGCTGCGCACGGCGTCTGATATAAGTCTCTTTTTCAAACATTTTGATAAGAAAATTAAGTCCAAAGTTTAAAAACGATGCAAATTTACGCATTTTTTATGGAAAAATATTAATTTTGCAGCATAAAAAACTTTAATAGTGATGATTCAGCGTCTTGACAGACAAACAGGACTTGTTCTTGAGGGTGGTGGCATGCGTGGTGTGTTCACCAGTGGGGTGCTTGATGCCTTCATGAAATACGAACTTTATTTCCCTTATGTGGTGGCAGTATCGGCTGGTGCTTGCAACGGTCTTTCGTATATGAGTCGCCAACCTCGTCGTGCTCGTTATTCGAATATCGACATGTTGCGCAAATATGGTTATATCTCGCTGAAGAATCTGCTAGTTCAGGGATGCATCTTCGATCCTAATATCCTCTATGAGCGATTTCCAGCCGAGATAGTGCCTTTTGATTATAAGACTTATGCAGCTAATCCTGCTTTTTTTGAGATGGTCACCACTAACTGTCTAACTGGGCAGGCCGAGTATCTCAGTGAGAAGCATGACGCACGTCGTATCACGTCAATAGCAAAGGCCAGTAGTTCTTTGCCTTATGTTGCTCAGATTACGATGGTAGATGGTGTTCCAATGCTTGATGGTGGCATCATCGACTCTATCCCAGTACTACGTGCCACCAGTCAGGGGCATCCTTTCAATGTGGTGGTAATGACACGCAACAAAGGTTTTCGCTCTACGGAGCGCGACGTTAATATACCTTCTTTTATATATAAGGAGTATCCCCATTTGCGTGAAGCCTTGAGTCATCGTGTTGAGGCCTACAACCAGCAGTTGGAGATGGTGGAATGTATGGAGCGCTGGGGAGAGATTCTTGTTATCCGTCCGCAGCGCAAGATGGAGGTGGGGCGTACTTGTAGTGACGCGACTAAGCTTGAGCGTCTCTACGAGGAGGGCTTCCGTGAGGGTGAGAAGTTTTGTCAGATGTATCGGTTATAGAGCGATATTTTTTTCTGGCATTATATTTGGCTTATTCTCGTTTTTTTTGTACTTTTGCACTCCAAATAAGAAACTAACACGTATAAATTAAATATGGGAAAAGTGATTTTGACGGGCGACCGTCCTACTGGAAAGCTGCATCTGGGCCATTTTGTTGGCTCACTGCGTCGTCGTGTGGAACTGCAGAATGCTGGTGACTATGACAGAATGTTTGTGTTTATGGCTGATGTTCAGGCACTCACAGATAATGCTGATAATCCGCAGAAAATTCGTAATAGCATCACGCAGGTGGCACTCGATTATCTGTCAGCCGGACTGGACCCCGAGAAATGTACACTGTTTATTCAGAGTCAGATTCCTGAGTTGGCCGAGTTGACAACCTATCTGATGAATCTCATCTCTGTAAGCCGCGTGCAGCGTAACCCAACAGTGAAGACGGAAATCAAGATGCGTGGCTTCGAGGGAGAAAGTATCCCCTTGGGCTTTTTCTGCTACCCTGTGAGTCAGGCTGCTGATATCACCTTGTTTAAGGCCACGACAGTACCTGCTGGCGAAGATCAGGAACCTATGCTGGAGGTGACACGTGAACTGGTGAACCGCTTTAATAATACCTACGGCCCCGTATTGGTAGAGCCCCATATCATGTTGCCTGAGAACCTGACGGCCCGTCGTCTGCCAGGTACTGACGGTAAGGAGAAAATGTCGAAGAGTCTGGGTAACTGTATCTATCTGTCAGACTCAGCCGATGAGGTATGGCAGAAGGTACGTTCTATGTATACCGACCCCACGCACCTGAACGTCTCTGATCCTGGTCATGTAGAGGGTAATGCTGTGTTCACTTATTTGGATGCCTTTTCTACAGATGAGGACTTTAAGAATTTCTGGCCTGAATATCAGAACCTTGACGAACTGAAGGATCACTATACACGTGGTGGTCTGGGTGATATGAAATGTAAGAAGTTCCTGAATGAGGTGCTTAACCAGTACTTGGAACCTATGCGTCAGCGTCGTGCAGAACTGGAGAAGGATATTCCTGAGATTTACAATATCCTTAAAAAGGGTACTGAGGCTGCTCGTGAGGTGGGCGCTCAGACCATGAGCGAGGTACGTAAGGCTATGCAGATAGACTATTTCGGATAAGATATAATCCTATTAACCACTTAAAACAAAAGATCAATGAAACAATTCAATGACAAGAACTTCGTTCTGGAGACGGAAGTAGCCCAGGACCTGTATCACAACCATGCGGCTAAGATGCCGATTATCGACTATCACTGTCATCTGATTCCAGAGATGGTGGCTAATGATCATAAGTTCAAGAGCATCACAGAACTGTGGTTGGGTGGTGACCATTATAAGTGGCGCGCCATGCGTACCAACGGTGTGGATGAGAAATACTGCACAGGCAAGGATACCAGCGACTGGGAAAAGTTTGAGAAGTGGGCAGAGACGGTGCCTTACACCTTCCGTAACCCATTGTATCACTGGACACACTTGGAGCTGAAGACCGCTTTTGGCATTGAGAAGCAGTTGAGTCCAAAAACTGCCCGTGAGATCTTCGATGAGTGTAATGAGAAACTGAAGCAGCCCGAGTTCTCGGCTCGTGGTCTGATGAAGCATTATAACGTAGAGTGTGTTTGTACCACAGACGACCCCGTTGATGACCTGCACAACCATATTGAGTACGCCCGTAATAAGGCTGCCGATGATCCCATGATGATTCCTGCATGGCGTCCTGACAAGGCCATGAATATCGAGAAGCCTGAGTTCGCTAAATATGTTGAGACCTTGGCTAATGTGAGTGGTGTAAACATCGTGAAGTTTGCCGATATGGTAGATGCCCTGCAGAAGCGTCATGATTTCTTCGCAGAGAACGGTTGTAAACTGTCTGACCATGGTATTGAGGAGTTCTATGACGAGGAATACACCGACTCTCAGATTGAGACCATCTTCGAGAAGGCTATGCGTGGACAACAGTTGTCACACATGGAGGTTCGTCAGTTTAAAAACTGCTTCCTGACACGTATGGCAGAGATGGATGCTGAGGCCGACTGGACACAGCAGTTCCACTATGGTGCTATTCGTGATAATAACACCAAGATGTTCAATCAGTTAGGCCCTGATACTGGATTCGATTCTATAGGTGAGTTTAATACTGCCAAAGCTATGTCGAAATTCCTCAATAAACTGAATATGGAGGATAAACTCACGCGTACCATATTATATACGCTGAACCCCTGTGCCAACGAAGTCATTGCTACCATGTTGGGTAACTTCCAGGGTGGCGAACCCGGAAAAATCCAGTTTGGTTCTGGCTGGTGGTTCAACGATCAGATGGACGGTATGATTAAGCAGATGAATGCTCTGTCAGTATTGGGACTGCTGAGTCGTTTCGTGGGAATGTTGACTGACTCACGTTCGTTCCTCTCGTATCCTCGTCACGAATACTTCCGTCGTATCCTTTGTAACCTTTTGGGTAATGATGTGGAGAAAGGCTTGCTGCCTGATGATCGCGAGACATTGGCACGCATGGTTGAGGATATTTCTTACAACAATGCTCGCAGATATTTCAAGTTCTATTAAGCGAGTAAAATTGAGTTTACTTATATTGTCGAGCGACAAAGAACTCGATTACGTCAAGTTCTATTAATAAAAATAGGGAGGGGTTTCTTAAAAACTCCTCCTTTTTTTTGCGTATTTCGAAAATAAACTGTAATTTTGCAGGCGAAATAAAATGCTTTTTAGAATGAAACTTCTTAATAAAAGTCTATTAATGGTGATGGCAGTTGTTTTGCTTGCAAGTTGTGCAAGTCATAAACACGTTGCTTATTTCCAGAATTCTAGTGAGATTGATTTGTCGAAGTCACAGTTCCTGTATGATGCACGCATTATGCCTAAGGATCAGTTGACTATCACAGTAAGTACTACCAATGATGAGGCTGCAACGCCTTTTAACCTGACGGTGCCAACACCTTATACGGTTAATTCTCGTAGTACCTATTCACAGGCTATGCTACAGACGTACCTGGTGGATAATGAAGGAAACATCAACTATCCTATCTTGGGACAGATTCATGTGGGTGGACTGACAAAGTCTGAATGTGAAAAGATGATTCAAGACAGAATCACTCCCTTTATGGCCGCTTCTGAGAATCCTATCGTTACTGTCCGCATGACGGGTTATCAGATTTCTGTGATAGGTGAGGTGGCACGTCCTGGTACATTTACTGTATCACGTGAGAAGATTTCTATTCTTGAAGCTTTGGCACAAGCGGGTGACCTGACTATCTACGGTCAACGTAATAATGTGCAGTTGATACGTGAGGATGCTTCTGGTCAGAAGTCTATCCATACGTTCGACCTAACGGATGCCGACATCATTAATTCACCATATTTCTATTTACAACAGAATGATGTGATTTACGTAACGCCAAACAAGGTGAAAGCGCAGAACTCCAGTGTTGGTAGTATGACGACGCTTTGGTTCTCTGCAACGTCTATCCTTATTTCGTTGACGTCGTTGCTTTACAACATATTGAAGTAATAACAAAAAAGGTTGGGGCGTTTTCCCCAATCTTTTTTTTTGTATAAAAGAAACAGAAACAACACATATATATAAACACAAGGTAATGAAAGAAGTAACACTTGTTCTTCAGGATGGAACAGAATTCAAAGGAAAGAGTTTCGGTTACGAAAGTCCAGTAGCTGGCGAGGTGGTATTCAACACGGCTATGATGGGCTATCCCGAAAGTCTTACGGATCCCAGTTATGCTGGTCAGTTGATGGTACTCACTTATCCGCTGGTAGGTAACTATGGTGTGCCTCCCTTTACAGTAGAGGACAACGGCATTGCTACCTTTATGGAAAGTGACCGCATCTATGCATCGGCAATCATCGTGAGCGACTATTCTCAGGCTTACTCTCACTGGAATGCATGCGAGAGTTTGGGCGACTGGCTGAAGCGTGAGAAGGTGCCTGGTATAACAGGTATCGACACTCGTCAGTTGACAAAGGTTCTGCGTGAGCACGGTGTGATGATGGGTAAACTGGTATTCGAAGGAATTGATAACTCTGAGGATACTGAGATTGCAGATTATGGTTCCATTAACTGGGTAGAGCGAGTGTCGTGCAAGGATGTGATTCGCTACAACGAGGGTGCTGGTCATAAGGTGGTACTCGTAGACTGTGGTGTGAAGAATAATATCATCCGCTGTCTGATTAACCGTGGCGTAGAGGTGATTCGCGTGCCTTGGAATTATGACTATACGGATATGGCTTTCGATGGTCTGTTTTTGGCTAATGGCCCTGGTGACCCTGACAAGTGTGTGGATGCTGTAGAAATCTTAAAGAAACAAATGTCACAGAGCAGAAAGCCTATCTGTGGTATCTGTATGGGTAATCAGTTGCTGGCAAAGGCTGGTGGCGCCACTATCTACAAACTGAAATATGGTCATCGTTCTCACAACCAACCCGTTCGTGAGGTGGGTACCAATCGTTGCTACGTCACTTCTCAGAACCATGGTTATGCAGTTGATGCTGCTACGCTAGGTAATGAGTGGCGTGAGCTTTTTGTGAATATGAACGATGGATCTAACGAGGGTATCCGTCACTTGACGAACCCCTGGTTCTCAAGTCAGTTCCACCCCGAGGCTTGTTCAGGTCCTGTAGACACAGAGTTTATGTTTGACCGTTTTATTGAGACGTTCTAAGAAAAGGTAAAGAGGTAAAAAAGCAAAGAAAAATGAAGGACAATAATATAAAGAAGGTGTTGCTGTTGGGTAGTGGTGCCCTGAAGATTGGTGAGGCTGGTGAGTTCGACTATAGTGGATCGCAGGCTCTGAAAGCAATGAAGGAAGAGGGTATCGAGACGGTGCTTATCAATCCTAATATTGCTACGGTGCAGACCTCAGAGGGTGTAGCAGACCAAGTCTATTTTCTCCCTGTTCAGCCTTATTTCGTTGAGAAGGTTATCGAGAAGGAACGTCCTGACGGCATCCTGTTGGCCTTTGGTGGTCAGACTGCATTGAACTGTGGTGTGGAACTGTATCAGAGCGGTGTGCTGGAGAAGTACAGCGTGAAGGTGCTGGGTACCCCTGTTCAAGCTATCATGGATACTGAGGACCGTGAGCTCTTCGTGAAGAAACTGGACGAGATCAATGTGAAGACCATCAAGAGTCAGGCTTGTGATAATATCGCCGATGCCCGTAAGGCTGCTGCCGAACTGGGTTATCCTATCATCCTGCGTGCTGCCTATGCACTCGGTGGTCTGGGAAGTGGCTTCTGTGATAATGAGGAACAACTGAATGCCCTCGCAGAAAAAGCCTTCTCGTTCTCACCACAGGTATTGGTTGAGAAATCATTGAAAGGTTGGAAGGAGATAGAATATGAGGTGGTGCGCGACCGTTACGACAACTGTATCACCGTATGTAACATGGAGAACTTTGACCCACTGGGTATCCATACGGGTGAGAGTATCGTGGTGGCTCCTTCACAAACCCTGACAAACTCAGAATATCAGAAGTTACGTGCACTGGCCATCAAGATTATCCGTCATATAGGTATCGTGGGTGAGTGTAACGTGCAGTATGCCTTCGACCCAGAGTCAGAAGATTATCGTGTCATCGAGGTGAATGCCCGTTTGTCACGCTCCTCAGCTTTGGCATCAAAGGCTACAGGTTATCCCTTGGCTTTCGTAGCTGCTAAGTTGGGTATGGGTTATGGCTTGTTTGAACTGAAGAACAGCGTGACCAAGACAACGAGTGCTTTCTTTGAGCCTGCTCTTGACTATGTGGTATGTAAGATTCCTCGTTGGGACTTGTCTAAATTCCACGGTGTTGATAAGGAACTGGGTTCCAGCATGAAGTCGGTAGGTGAGGTGATGGCCATTGGTCGTACCTTTGAAGAGGCTATCCAGAAAGGTCTGCGTATGATAGGTCAGGGTATGCACGGCTTCGTAGAGAACAAGGAACTGAAGATTGCCGATATTGATGCAGCGCTGCGTGAGCCGACAGATAAGCGTGTATTCGTTATCTCAAAGGCAATGCACCTGCCAGAGTATGATATCGACAAGATTCATGAACTGACAAAGATTGACAAGTGGTTCTTGGAGAAGTTGCAGCATATCATTGACATCGATGAAAAACTGAAGAAACAGAACATCAACACGTTGGAAGAGTCGCTGTTGCGCGAGGCTAAGGTTTATGGTTTTACCGACTTCCAGATAGCACGAGCTATTGGACTGGAGAGTGAGTGCCGTAATATGCACGAGGCTTCGTTGTTGGTGCGCAATCGCAGAAAGCAGTTTGGTATCACGCCTGTGGTGAAACAGATTGATACGCTGGCTGCAGAGTATCCAGCTCAGACCAACTATCTGTATGTCACTTACTCTGGTGTGGCAAGTGATATCCAATATGAGAATGACAAGAAGAGTATCATCGTACTGGGTTCAGGTGCCTATCGTATCGGTTCGAGCGTAGAGTTCGACTGGTGTGGTGTGCAGGCTTTGAACACTATCCGTAAGGAAGGCTGGCGCTCGGTGATGATCAACTATAATCCTGAGACGGTGTCAACAGACTATGATATGTGTGATCGTCTGTATTTTGATGAGCTAACATTCGAGCGTGTGATGGATATCATCGATATGGAGGCTCCTCATGGTGTCATTGTATCAACAGGTGGTCAGATTCCTAATAACCTGGCTGTTTACTTGGATGAACAACGTGTAAACATCCTGGGTACTCAGGCTAAGGATATCGATGGTGCTGAGGACCGTGCTAAGTTCTCTCAGATGTTGAACGAGTTAGGAGTCAACCAGCCAGAGTGGAGTGCGCTGACATCAATGGATGAGATTAATCAGTTTGTTGAGCGTGTGGGCTTCCCCGTTTTGGTACGTCCTTCGTATGTGCTCTCTGGTGCTGCTATGAACGTATGTTCTAACAATGATGAATTGGAACGCTTCCTGAAACTGGCTGCTAATGTCAGTGAGGATCACCCCGTTGTGGTGTCTAAATTCATTGAGCATGCCAAGGAGATTGAGATGGATGCCGTAGCAAGAAATGGTGAGATTATCGCTTATGCAATTTCTGAGCATATCGAGTTTGCTGGTGTTCACTCTGGTGATGCCACGATTCAGTTCCCACCACAGAAACTGTATGTGGAGACCGTACGTCGTATCAAGCGTATCTCGCGTCAGATTGCCAAGGCTCTGAACATCAATGGCCCGTTCAATATCCAGTACATGGCTCGTGAGAACGACATCTTGGTTATCGAGTGTAACCTGCGTGCTTCGCGTAGTTTCCCATTCGTATCGAAGGTGTTGAAGATGAATATGATTGACCTGGCAACAAAGGTGATGTTGGGACTGCCTGTAGAGAAACCCTCGAAGAACCTGTTCGACCTCGACTATGTAGGTATCAAGGCTTCACAGTTCTCGTTCAACCGTTTGCAGAAGGCTGACCCTGTGCTGGGCGTGGATATGGCTTCTACTGGTGAGGTGGGTTGTATCGGAGACAATACAGATACGGCTCTGCTGAAGGCGATGCTCTCTGTAGGTCATCGTATTCCAAAGAAGACGGTGCTGCTGTCCACTGGTGGTGCAAAGCAGAAAGCAGATATGTTGGATGCCGCGCGTATGCTGGTAAAACATGGTTATGAGCTCTATGCTACAGCTGGTACTTCGAAATATCTCACAGATAATGGTGTAGAGAATACCCGTGTGCTATGGCCTTCCGAGGAAGAGGGTGCTGCAGAAAATGTTCCTTCTGCTCTGGATTTGTTGCATAACCACAAGATTGATATGGTTGTGAATATTCCGAAAGACCTGACTACCCATGAATTGACGAATGGCTACAAGATTCGTCGTGCTGCTATCGACCTCAACGTACCTCTGATTACGAATGCCCGTTTGGCTGCTGCCTTTATCGAGGCCTTCTGTAAGGTTGGACTGGATGGCATCGGTATCAAGTCTTGGAGCGAATATTAATAATTTGAACTGATTTTTGATGAAAGAACCCGTATATATCATTGAAGAAACGCTGCTGCGTAGGAACTTGCAACTGATTTCTAACGTAGCAAAAGAGGCTGACGTAGAGATAATTCTGGCGTTCAAGGCTTTCGCATTGTGGAAAACATTCCCTATTTTCAGGGAGTATATCAACAGTACCACGGCTAGTAGTCTAAGTGAGGCACGACTGGCCCTGGAGGAATTTGGTGCAAAAGCCCACACGTATTCGCCAGCCTATACTGATGAGGAGATAGATGATATCGTGAGATGCAGCAGTCACCTGACGTTCAACTCTCTGTCACAGTATGAGCGTTTCAATGATAGGGTAGAGGGTAAGGCAAGCATTGGCCTGCGTGTGAATCCTGAGTATTCAGAGGTAGGCACTATGTTGTACAACCCTTGTGCGCCAGGCACCCGATTCGGTATTACTGCCGATAAGTTGCCAGAGACGTTGCCTGCTAATATCGAGGGCTTTCATTGTCACTGTCATTGTGAGAGTGGTGCTGACGTACTGGAACGTACGTTGGTACATATTGAAGAGAAATTCTCAAAGTGGTTCCCACAACTGAAGTGGCTGAATCTGGGTGGTGGACATCTTATGACACGTAAGGATTATGATGTCCCACACCTTATTAATATATTAAAAGGACTACATGAGCGTTATCCCTGGCTCAAGATTATTCTTGAGCCAGGGAGTGCTTTTGCCTGGCAGACGGGACCATTGGTGAGTCATGTGGTGGATATTGTGGAGGATAAGGGTATCCGTACAGCTATTTTGGATGTAAGTTTTACTTGTCATATGCCCGATTGTCTGGAGATGCCATATATGCCTGAGGTAAGAGGAGCGGTAATTATTGAGGCAGATGGTAATTCACAATTCTCAATTCATAATTCTAAATTTGTTTATCGTTTGGGTGGCAACAGTTGCTTGAGTGGTGATTTTATGTCCTCTTGGCGCTTCGACCATGAATTAAAAGTAGGAGAAGAGGTAATTTTTGAGGACATGATTCATTACACAACAGTAAAAACTTGTATGTTTAATGGTATCTCTCATCCAGCTCTTGCGATGCTTCATGAGGACGGAAAATTGGAGATTTTGCGCCATTTTGGCTATGAAGACTACCGAAATCGCATGGATTAGCACTTTTTTTTGAAAAAAATGCGGAAAAGTTTTGGTAGTTCAAAAAAAAGTAGTACCTTTGCATCCGCAATCGAGAGAGATGCACTTCTAACACAGAAGTAACGCGGAAATAGCTCAGTTGGTAGAGCACAACCTTGCCAAGGTTGGGGTCGCGGGTCCGAGTCCCGTTTTCCGCTCACAGATTGAACAAAAAGAGAGATTAAGGAAGGCCTTAATCATAAATTGCCCAGGTGGCGGAATTGGTAGACGCGCACGTTTCAGGTGCGTGTGCCGCGAGGCGTGCAGGTTCGAGTCCTGTTCTGGGCACTCTTTTTTTCAATATGTAAAATGTGTTGGAGAGGTGGCGGAATTGGTAGACGCGCTACTTTGAGGGGGTAGTGTCAATTGCGACGTGGGAGTTCGAGTCTCCTCCTCTTCACCTCTTTTTTTTGATAAGAATGCGGAAATAGCTCAGTTGGTAGAGCACAACCTTGCCAAGGTTGGGGTCGCGGGTCCGAGTCCCGTTTTCCGCTCTCTTTTTTTTTATTTAGGAAAACAACCTTTTCACACAAACATGAATTTATACTTAAGATACTTTGACAGCGAGACACTTGTTTCGAGTGTCGATGAAGCAATAGAATTCTTAGATAATATCGACGAGATTGGTATGAATCCTGTTCTTGAGGCTGATATCCGTGAGTATGCCGCAAGTGATGTTTACTATCCTAAACGCTATAAGATTCGTCCCCGAGTATATTTCATTATCATCAAGACTGAGGCTGCTACCATGCAGGATTTCAAGGAAAAACGTGCGCTGCATCCTGTAGAGGAAGGTCAGAAGGTGCGTCAGCCCGTTCCTGCAGTGTTGAAGTTGAATGAGGAGCGTGAAGGCTGGTATGAAGGTGAACTGAATTTCAAGCGTGTGTCGCTGGTACCAGGTACAGGTAAGTTCCAGTATCGTGATACGCAGTTTGTAGCTCAGGTAAAGGCTTACTCTGGTTTGGATTGTTACAATCGTATAGTCAGTCATCTGCGCGAGCGTGTGGATGAGCGCAGTCAGTTCCCCTCGGCCAAGGGTAAGAATTTCAAGTTCCGTTATTTGGGTGAAGCAAAACCATTACGATCATGAATAAGGTAATGATGATAGGCCATGTTGGCACAGACCCTGAGGTACGCTATGTAGAGCAGGGAGTTGCTGTGGCTCGTTTCCGTTTTGCCACAACAGAGAAAGGATATACGCTTCAGAATGGTACGCAGGTGCCTGATCGTACTGATTGGCATAATGTGATAATGTGGCGCCGTCTGGCTGAGATTGTGGAGCGTTATGTGCATAAAGGAGATAAACTGTATATTGAGGGCCGACTGCGTTATTCTACTTATGATAATAAGCAGGGGCAACGTCAGTATGTGACTGAGATTTGGGCTGACAATATGGAGATGCTTTCTGCAAAGCCTATGGTCCAGCAGGAGCAACCAGCCGCCACAGGCCAGGCCGCTGCTACTGATTCGACGTCGGAAAGCAGTCAGTCGGATGCTCTGCCGTTCTAATTGTAGGAAATGGATTATCTTCAAGATATCATCAACGAGGTACACCTGAATCCCATCGGTTTCGGAGAGATTTTTTCTGCCATACTGGCTTGCTTATTACTTGTTGCTTCTGGATTTGCGTCGGGCTCGGAGATTGCTTTCTTCTCGCTCTCTCCCACGGATTTGAGTGAACTTGATGAGGAGAAGAACAAGGCTGATGGGGATATCAAGCGTCTGCGTAATGACTCAGAACGTACGTTGGCCACGATACTGATTACGAATAATTTGGTGAATGTGAC
>Ga0247608_10002563_pt1 | contig 22457 bp, 16 predicted proteins | sample 176DNAGHGlowgp2_FD_193490 | JGI IMG/M metagenome (GOLD analysis project Ga0247608, IMG submission 193490) | Sheep rumen microbial communities from Palmerston North, Manawatu-Wanganui, New Zealand - 1766 DNA GHGlow gp2 | ecosystem: Host-associated > Mammals > Digestive system > Stomach > Rumen ...
TTACATAGAGCGCTACATAGAATATTCTATAAACCACTCTATGTATTTGCATTACATAGAGCTATTTATAGAATGGATCGTCCGGTAGCCTTAAACCAACCCATATCTGACACCCGGGACACCCTTACTCCTGCCATGATCTCATACTTGCTCCCGCCGGAAACTCTCCATGCCCCCGCCGGAAGCGTAAAGTCAACATTACGCCTTCAGAAACTCATAAATATCTTCTCCGCTCTGCTATAATACTTTCGACAACCACTATTAGGGGGACAGTTCATGGACGCGATCGGCAGGAGAAGGAGCATACGTAAGTTCAAGGATACTGATGTATCTGATGAACTGATCACGAAGATAATAACGGCGGGTGCCGCGGCGCCTTCGGCCAAGAACAGGCAGCCGTGGAAATACATTGTCTTTAAGGGCGCGGCGAGGGAAGAGATGCTCTCTGTCATGGACAGGGGACTTGACATGGCCCTGGCTGAACCGAGCCTTCCCGAGCAGGGCAAGGCGGGTGTTGCCGATGCGAAGAACACTTTGAGGATCATGCGCGGGGCGCCCGTTATAATCCTGGTGCTCAATACCAACGGGGTATCGCCGTTTGCAAAGCCGCTGGATATTTTCGGGAGGATCACGGAGATATGCGACAGCATGTCGTGCGGGGCTTCGATCGAGAATACGCTGCTGGCTGCAACGGAGGAGGGGCTGGGGACTTTGTGGATCGCCAACACTTTTTATGCGCATGAGCCTTTAAGGGGGTACCTTAAGACCGACAAGCAGCTGATAGCGGCCATCGCCGTCGGATATCCTGATGAGGATCCGGTCGCAAGGCCGCGCAAGGATCTTTCGGAGATCATAGAGTTTCGACATTGATCACCATATTACAAATATCTCTGATACTTAAAATATGTCATTCTCATTACAAGAAAATGTGATATATTTATTAAGATATAAATCGGAGGTGATTAATTATGTCCAAGAGAGACGACATCAACAAGATCCTAATTATCGGTTCAGGCCCCATCATCATCGGCCAGGCATGCGAGTTCGACTATTCCGGCACACAGGCGTGTAAGGCGCTCCGTAAGCTCGGTTATGAGATCGTTCTTGTCAACAGCAATCCCGCTACCATCATGACTGATCCCGGCATCGCTGACAGGACTTATATCGAACCTCTTAACGTTAAGAGACTTACACAGATCATTGAGAAAGAGAGACCGGACGCATTATTGCCTAATTTGGGTGGACAGTCCGGTCTTAATCTTTGTTCCGAGCTCGCCAAGGAAGGCGTTCTGGAGAAGTATAACGTACAGGTTATCGGTGTCCAGGTTGACGCTATCGAGCGTGGTGAGGACAGGATCGAGTTTAAGAATACAATGAACAAGCTCGGCATCGAGATGCCGAGGAGCCACGAGGCATACTCAGTAGAGGAAGCAGTTAAGATCGCTGAGGAACTCCACTACCCTGTAGTATTGAGACCTGCTTATACAATGGGCGGTGCAGGCGGCGGCCTCGTATATAACGTAGACGAGCTGAAGGTGGTATGCGAACGTGGACTTCAGGCAAGTCTTGTAGGACAGGTTCTCGTCGAAGAGTCGATCAGCGGCTGGGAAGAGCTCGAGCTCGAGGTCGTAAGAGACGCAAACAACAATAAGATCACTGTCTGCTTTATCGAGAACATCGACCCCATCGGCGTTCATACAGGTGACTCTTTCTGTTCAGCTCCGATGCTCACGATCAGCCAGGACGTACAGGACAAGCTCCAGGAGTACTCATACAAGATCGTTGAGGCCATCGAGGTAATCGGCGGCTGTAACTGCCAGTTCGCACATGATCCCGTATCCGGCAGGATCGTAGTTATCGAGATCAACCCCAGAACATCAAGGTCATCAGCCCTTGCTTCCAAGGCAACGGGTTTCCCGATTGCACTCGTATCATCAATGCTGGCATGCGGACTCACTTTGGATGAGATCTCCTGCGGCAAGTACGGAACACTTGATAAGTACGTACCTGACGGAGATTATGTCGTTATCAAGTTCGCCAGATGGGCTTTTGAGAAGTTCAAGGGAGCTGAAGACAAGCTCGGTACACAGATGCGTGCCGTCGGTGAGGTAATGAGCATCGGCAAGACATATAAGGAAGCTTTCCAGAAGGCTATCAGGAGCCTTGAGACCGGAAGATACGGCCTCGGCTTTGCGAAGAACTTCAATGAGCTTACCAAGGACGAGCTCCTCGCTAAGCTCGTAACACCTTCAAGCGAGAGACAGTTCATTATCTACGAGGCTCTGCGCAAGGGCGCAACGATCGATGAGATATATGAGCTTACGAAGATCAAGCACTGGTTCTTAGAGCAGATGAAGGAACTCGTTGACGAAGAGGAAGCTCTCATGAAGAACAAGGGCGAAGTTCCCGCCAAGCCCGTTCTCCTCCAGGCAAAGCTCGACGGATTCTCAGACAGATATCTGTCACAGATCCTCGGCGTTAAGGAAGAAGATATCCGCAACAAGCGTTACGAATACGGCATCAGGGAGTCATGGGAAGGCGTACACGTAAGCGGTACACAGGATGCTTCCTACTACTACTCAACTTACCATCTCTCTGAAGACAAGAGCCCTTGTTCCGACAAGAAGAAGATCATGATCCTCGGCGGCGGCCCCAACAGGATCGGCCAGGGTATCGAGTTCGACTACTGCTGTGTTCACGCAGCACTCGCACTCAAGGATATGGGATTCGAGTCGATCATCGTTAACTGTAACCCTGAGACTGTATCCACTGACTACGATACATCCGATAAGCTTTATTTCGAGCCGCTCACATTAGAGGATGTTCTCTCCATCCATGAGAAAGAGAAGCCTTTGGGCGTCATCGCTTCATTCGGAGGCCAGACACCTCTGAACCTTGCAGCAGACCTCAAGAAGAACGGCGTAAACATCCTCGGCACATCACCTGAGACGATCGACCTCGCTGAGGACAGAGATCACTTCAGGGCAATGATGGACAAGCTGAACATCCCCATGCCTGAGGCTGGCATGGCCGTCAATGTCGACGAGGCACTTGCGATCGCCAACAAGATTGGTTACCCCGTAATGGTTAGACCTTCATACGTCCTCGGCGGACGCGGAATGGAAGTCGTACATGACGACGAGATGCTCAGGGTCTACATGAACGCTGCAGTAGGTGTTACACCTGACAGACCTATCCTTATCGACAGGTTCCTCCACCACGCAACAGAGTGTGAGGCAGATGCGATCTCTGACGGTAAGAACTGTTTCGTTCCTGCCGTTATGGAGCATATCGAGCTCGCAGGCGTTCACTCAGGTGACTCCGCATGCATCCTTCCTTCAATGAACCTCTCACCCAAGCAGGTAGAGACGATCAAGGAATACACCGAGAAGATCGCCATCGAAATGAACGTCGTCGGACTCATGAACATGCAGTATGCAATCGAGGATGACGTTGTATATGTTCTCGAGGCTAACCCGAGAGCGTCAAGAACGGTGCCTCTCGTATCCAAGGTATGTGCGATCAACATGGTAAGGCTCGCTACGGAGATCATGACTTCTGAGCTCACAGGCAAGGCTTCACCCGTACCTTCACTTACTCACAAGCACATTCCTCACTATGGTGTCAAGGAAGCTGTATTCCCGTTCAACATGTTCCAGGAAGTCGACCCTGTATTGGGACCTGAGATGCGTTCTACAGGTGAGGTACTCGGTCTGTCGCCTTCATTTGGTGAGGCTTACTTCAAGGCTCAGGAAGCAACAAAGACACAGATCCCCACGGAGGGAACAGTCCTCCTTTCAGTATGCGACAGGGATAAGTGCGACCTTATCGACGTTGCGAAGGGATTTGCAGAAGACGGATTCAAGATCCTTGCTACAGGCAAGACATATGACATGATCGTTGAGGCCGGCATCGAGGCAACGAAGGTCAAGAAGCTCTATGAGGGCAGACCTAACATCGCCGACATGATCACGAACGGCGATATCGATCTGATCATCAACACTCCTGCGGGCAAGACATCTGTTCACGATGACTCTTACATCCGTAAGGAAGCCATCAAGCACAGAGTACCTTATATCACGACCATGGCTGCTGCCAAGGCATCTGCTGAAGGCATCAAGGCAGTTAAGCATAATACACATCTTGGAGTTAAGGCTCTCCAGGATTTCCACGCAGATATCAAGTAATATATCTTTGCGGATGAATTAACTATCAGCAGGACCAACAGTGTCAGGATGACTTGCGCTGTTGGTCCTGACCTTATATCAAGGAAACGGAGCGTAAAGACTGATGATACATGAGATAGCGCCACACAGGCTGATCAACGGATTCCGGACTGACAGGAAGGCGGAGCAGGGAGATAAGGTGTTTGTTTTCGCGGGGATGACATGCCTTGTGAAGATAGAGGACGGCAATATCATTTTGCCTACGGTATCGATGCTCGGGGCGGGGGAATACATCTACCTGTTCGCAGTGGACGATACGTGCTATTACAGGGCAGCACCGCCCGTTGTCAAGGCTCCTGAGGGATTTGAGTTCATGAAGATCCAGGATGTCAGGAAGTCGGGTGCAGGTCCTTCTTACATGATGTTTGCACTCTATACTGCCTACCACATCGATAAGTGGTATAAGGATTCCGTGTACTGCGGAAGGTGCGGCAGCCAGACAGTCCATTCAGAGAAGGAACGTGCGATGGTATGCCCGGTATGCGGCAACACGATCTACCCGAGGATCAATCCTGCGGTCATCGTAGGGATCCGTAACGGGGATAAGATCCTCGTGACCAAGTATGCAAACAGGCCTAACGTGCCATACTATGCGCTGGTCGCAGGCTTTGCCGAGATAGGCGAGACGCTTGAGGAGACGGTCGCACGCGAAGTTGGCGAGGAAGTCGGACTCAAGGTTAAGAACATTACATATTACAAATCACAGCCGTGGGGAACTGCTGCAGACATGCTCGCAGGGTTCTTCTGCGAGGTCGACGGGGACGATACGATCAGGATGGATGACGGCGAGCTCAAGATCGCCAAGTGGGTAACGGCAGATGAGATCGAACTGCAGCCTGACGATTTCTCACTGACAAACGAGATGATGAAGGCATTCAAGTCACGACAGCAGTAATACTGTTCGCGACAGATCACGTAATACAGTCTCGCAAAATGATATCATCCTGACGGAATAAGGAAGGAGGTATCGTTATGAATACTAATGTACTTAAGAATTGTGATATTTTCGCACAAAACATTGAGACGGCCGCAAAGGTCTATAAGTGGGACGGATCATATACGGCTACGGCATTTGCTGCATCTGTTGAGAGAGCGGTGGATATCGATGATCTGAAGAGAGCAAAGAAGACGGTGGCTAACAACACCGGCTTCCTGTCTGCGCTTGGTGATACGGCTGCAAGGATCGTAACGGCAGCTTCGGTAGTGAAGAGTTCAGATCCCGACCGTGCGATCGCAGAGATCAAGGATGTATATAAGGTCCTGAAGAATTACTTCATCGCAAGCGAGTATCTTGCACTGGCAACGGTGATCATCTGCGAGTCCGGAAAGCCGGCATCAGAAATGGCTATGAGGACAAGGAAGATCTATGACCTGATGAAGAAGCAGCACCGCTTCCTGACATCATCCTCCGACATCGCCGTCTGCGCCATACTGGCAGTATCCGGTAAGGATGAGGAATACCTTGTCGAAGAGACAGAGAGATGCTATCAGTATCTGGCAAAGAGCTTCTCCGGAAAGGGGGACTGTCTGATGCTGTCGAACATGCTCGCACTCTATGACATTCCTGCTGAAGCTAAGTGCCGCAGAACTATAGAGATCAGAGACATGCTCAGGGCAAGAGGCCTTAAGGTCGGCGCATATGATTCATCAGCCGTTCTCGCACCTCTCGTGTATGCATCATTTAACGAGGATCCTGCAATGCTCATTAATGAGGTTGCTGAAGCTGAGAAACTGATGGCATCACGCCGGGGAACAGGCGGTGTATGGGGCGTAGGCAAGCAGCTCCGCACCATGTTCGCGATACTGATGGTAAACCGAGAATTCTGCGGCAGCGATGCTTCCGCTGCCAATGCGGCAGGGGCTGCAGTAACTGCCTTGATCGCAGAAGAAGTTGCCATCACATGCTGCATCTGTGCTTCTGTCGCAGCTTCATGTGCGGCATCGTCAAGCTGAGGGAAAAAAGGTATAATAAGTTTTATTGAAACAGGAGTGTATTATGAGAGACTTATTTAGTGTACCGGAGATCATAGTTGAGGCAAGGGAATCAGCTCTTAAGAAAGCCAAGCCCGGCAAAAAGCCGGGTCTTATCTGGATCTTATCGGTGCTGATAACATTAGGCGTTGAGTATCTGGGTGTGGGCTTAGCACTCGTACCTATACTCGTTATTGCAGTGATAAAAGCGATCGTTAGTGAAACAGGCGGGTATGCTTTCGGTTTTTCTTCCGACGGTATTATGATGCTCCAGCTTTACCCGCTCTTCATTATCACGATACTGTTCATCCTCTATGCCCGGTTTGTCGAGAAGCGTAAGGCAAGGACTCTTGGCTTTGTCAAAAAGGGTTTTCTCCTTCAGTATGTCATCGGTATCATAGCAGGATTTGCAGTGTTCTCGTTAGCAGTTGGCATAGGTCATCTTACAGGTGCCATTACTATCGCAAGCTCAACTGATGCGAATGTGGTGACGTTCATCCTGTACTGCGGTGCATGGATCATTCAGGGTATGGAAGAAGAGGTCGTCTGCAGAGGTTTCCTTATGACGACGCTTGCAAGAAGGTATTCCATTCCTTTGGCGGTCATCGTTAATTCAGTATTCTTTGCTGCAATGCACCTGCTCAATCCCGGTATCGGTATTCTGCCGTTCATTAACCTCACACTGTTCGGCATATTCGCATCACTGCTGTTCATCAAGACGAACAACATCTGGGTATGTTCTGCAGTGCACAGTGTCTGGAACCTTGTTCAGGGCAACTTCTACGGCATCTCTGTAAGCGGCAATGATCAGCTGTCGAGCTTCTTCAGGACAACGTTCGTTGACGGCAAAGAGCTCTGGAACGGCGGCGCTTTCGGTCTGGAGGGAGGACTTTGTGTTACGATAGTCCTTGTCCTTGGATGCGTTATAACATGCCTTATCCCGGGTAAGAAGAACAAGACAGCAGAGGAAGAATAATGGATCATCAGGAAGAAACAGTATCAAGATTCTTAAGATATATCGCTGTAGATACGCAGTCGTCCGAGACAACGGGGACTCATCCGAGTACGGCCGGGCAGTTCGACCTGGCGCATATCCTTGCAGATGAGCTTAAGGAGATGGGATTGCCTGTATATATCGACGAAGAGCACTGCTACGTCTATTGCGTCATCATGGGTGATCCGGATCTTCCCAGAATAGGATTCATATCACATATGGATACTTCTCCCGAGGCATCGGGCCGTGACGTTAAGCCCAATATCGTCAGAGATTATGACGGCGGTGACATAGCGCTCGGAGGCGGCAAAGTGCTGTCGCCTTCAGACTTCCCTGAACTTAATATGTACAAGGGACAGACCTTGATCACATCATCGGGTGACACTTTGCTGGGTGCTGATGATAAAGCCGGCATTGCAGAGATCATGACGATGGCTTCTTACTACGTGTCTCATCCTGAGATAAAACGCGGTGATATCTGCATAGCATTTACTCCTGATGAAGAGATCGGTGAAGGTACTGAATTCTTTGATATAGATAAGTTCGGAGCAGACTTCGCATATACCGTTGACGGCGGCGTATTAGGTGAACTGTCGTATGAGAATTTCAATGCGGCGACAGCTTCTGTAACGGTCAACGGCAGGACGGTCCATCCGGGCGAAGCCTACGGCAAGATGATCAATTCACAGCGTCTGGCTCTTAAGATCGATTCCATGATCCCTGACGGCGAGAGGCCTGAGACTACGCGCGACCGCGAAGGATTTTTCTATCTCGTGGCGATGACGGGTGACTGTGATAAGACGGCGATGAAGTATCTCATCCGCGATCATTCCAGGGAGTTGTTCGAAGAGAAGAAGGCCCGCCTTACGGATATCTGCAGGAAGGTGGAATCTGATAATCCGGGCTGCTCTGTTGAGATAGATATAAAGGATTCCTACTACAATATGCGCGATATCATCGTACCTGACAACATGCATATCGTTAACCGCGTCGCTGCGGCTATGGAGCGCGCCATGATAAACCCGCTGATCCTTCCTGTCAGGGGAGGCACCGACGGCGCCATGCTCTCATACAAAGGACTGCCGTGCCCCAACATCTGCACAGGCGGCCACAACTTCCACGGAATATACGAATTCGTTCCCTGCGAAAGCATGGCGAAGATCACGTCTCTCCTCATCGAAATAGTGAGGGATGTTTAAATCCTGTTTACATTCACCCCCGTTTATTAATTAAGTGTGAATTCGCGTAGCTGCCTGCTCCTGCGTGATATAATCAAGCTATACAGGTCTGAACTATTATGATCATTTAATTAGTAAGGCAGGTGACAAACTATTAAAAGTCAAGTGAATATCTACAAGCAATGGATATGTGATATTCGAGCATAACAAAACCGCCATCTGTAAAATCCGTTTTTCAGATGGCTGAATTGAACCTTGAAAAATTAATATTAGCGAAGCTTTATTGGATCGTAGTCAATTCCTTGTCTCTCCAAAGCATGGATGACTCGAACAAGCTTCTTAGCAACATGAGACATTGCGACTCTGTGAGATTTGCCCTCTCTGCGTTTCTTGGCGTAATACTGAGCAAAAGTGAGATCGAATCTGATTGCTGGTAAGCAACAGTTAAGTAATGTAAAGCGAAGCATTGAAGAGCCATGCTTTACCATTCTTCCTTTGTAGCTTTCAGTCCCCGATTCATCAATTCCAGGTTCCAAACCGGCATATGCAAGCATCTTTGCCGGAGTTGAAAAGGAACTTATGTCGCCATATTCGGAATAGATAACAGCGGCAGATAAAGGACCTATCCCCGGGATGCTCGTGAAATGCAGGTGTAACTCATCTACAAGCCTAATAATCTCTGCTTCTATCTTGTTGATTTCAATCTGCAAGTTCTTATAAAGGGAGATAAGACTTGAGAGTTCTAAATCGAATATGGTGTTGTTTGTACCGACAGAATTAGCTGCAAGTTCCTTCAGACTGAGAAATTTCTGGATAGAAAACTTACCACGAGAGATGGAACGCAATTTCTCATAGGAAGCTTGATTCATATGAGACATCTTTTGTGCTGAACCGTAAGTCTCCAATAGATATAGCGCAGTAGCAGAGAATTTCTCATTGAAAAAAGGCTTAAACTCTGGGAATGTGTGATCCAAGACATCTGTGATCTTAACGAGATACAGAGAACGCTGACGAATAAGCCTGTCTCTAAGACGAGTCAATGACTTGAGAGAATATGCGTGGTAAAATCCCCTTGTGTGGGGTTTGTACTCAACAGACATTAGCCAGCGTGCAATGGTTTCACAATCAACCGAGTCGGTCTTGGTTCTGCGCAGAGAAGAAGACTTCCTATACTCGCTGATGAGAACCGGGTTAACTTCCATGAAAGAAAGGTTCGAACTTTCAAGGAAGAGTTCAAGATTGAGGGCGTAATGGGATGTTGATTCAAACCCTATTCTTATGTCCTCTGAGTCTTGGAGAGAATTCAAGGTTGAAAGAAACTTCTCAAAACCGGTTCGATCGTTCTTAAAAGTAAGCTTCGCTACAACCTGTTGATTAGCTGCACAGATAATGCAGCAATCGTGTTTGTACTTGGAAATATCAATTCCGCAGAAGTACAACGACATAGGTTAAAACCTCCTGATGTAAAGATTTGGCACTGCTGTCTCCACAGAGAATCCGACTGTGTAATCACGTAACTTAAAACGTCTAGCGTTAACAAACTAATTACCAGTAAAAGACGAACTACTGTGGTCTGGGTCACCTCCTAACAGTCAAAGCTGTAATGATATAGATACAGATCCACAGTGCCATCTACTTAATATCAGACAGAAGATTAAAAATACAATTACCCGGGATACCGGGAGAAAGGAAAAATCTAATCACCTAAATCTGATGATTAGAATATACGTGATAATATGAGTATCTTTAAGAAATTTATTTCAGCTGCGGTCATAGCATCGACTGTTTTGGTAAGCACCTATTCGATCGGGTTTGCTGATGAAGATGCTACGAAGGATATGACTCTCTATGCTTTCTATATCAAGCCTAATAAGGGCTGCGAACCTGAGCCCGGCGGTGAAGCGGAATTCGGTGATGCAGTCCTCATGGAGTCCAACGGCAAGTACCTTCTCATGGATGCCGCAGCATCCAAGACAAGCGACTCCGTTGTTCAGGCTCTCAAGGACAGGGGCGTTGAGCACTTAAGTATCTATGTTTCTCACTATCATCCTGATCACTTTGAAGGGATCTTGGCTATAGCAAGCAGCGGGATCACGATCGACAAGCTCTATCTTCCGGACCGTTCACTCGGTGGTGACTGGGAAAGTCCCAATGGCGGTACTACGGCCAACCAGTGCTCTAAGATCATCGGATGGACCGGTCTTGACATTAACAATGAGGATGAAGTCCAGTTCCTCAAGAAAGGCAGCACATTCTCGATCGGCGATGTTGACGCAGAGGTATTGGGTCCTGTAGGAGAGTATGACAGGGATGAGTTTAATAACTACTTCCCGTCTAATGTATATGGCGAGAGGGATGGCCATTATCTCAACAACTACTCACTTACCACGATGTTCACATGCGGCAAGATCAAGTACCTTACAACAGGTGATATCGAGTCCATCGAGTTCCAGCAGAATCTCAAGAAAGACCAGACAACATACGGCAAGAATGGCGGAGTCGTAAAGAAGCTTGAAGAAGAGAATCTCGTTGCTGAGTACGGCAAGGCTCTCAAGGCAGACATCCTCAAGATGGCTCACCATGGTCTTAAGTCTTCCAACAGCAGCAAGTTCATAAAGGCTGTGGCACCGAGGATCGCTTTCGCGGATAACACAGGTTATCAGGAACTGGTAAAGGCTGACGGCGCAGTAAAGGCTCACAAGTATCATACCCCCGTTGAGAACATGCAGAAGTACGGATTCTCCTACATGACAGGTGAAGAAGCGGCAGGTCTCGGCATAGTCGTTAAGAATGACAAGATCACGGCATATAGAGACAGTAATAATGATCTCCACCTCGATGATGCAGAGAAGCTGTGGGGCTGGGTATATGTAAGCGGTATCAAGTCCGTTAAGCTGAGCAATGCAGATAAGGCTGCCGGATTCAAGAAGGATTACACTGGCAAGGATATCTACTACATCAGCAAGAATGATGACTTCAAGCCTAAGACGGGTATCTGCCAGATCACGGTAAGCGGTGAGAAGAGGACATATTGCTTCTCAGCAGGCGGCGCGATGGAGACAGGCTTGTTTAGTAAAGACAACGGCCAGACTTACAGCCACTGGAGGAACTATGAAGTAGACGGCAAGACCAAGCAGAAGTATTTCTCGAGTCTTGATTCCAAGGGCCGTGCTACTATGGCATACGGATTCAAGAAGATCGACGGAAACTACTTCTACTTCGTTAAGTCCACAGGCTTCAGATATATCCCTTCCAAGGGTGATTCCAACAGCCCGAGCAAGATGTGGAAGCTCAAGAAGATCGGAAGCTACTACTATCTGTTCAAGAAGGGCACTGGATTCGTCTATAACAAGGGCAGATCCAAGACAGTATTTATGAAGTTCGGAAAGAAGTACAGAGCCTTCGATACGAAGGGCAGGATGCTGACCGGCAAGAAGAAGGTTAATGGCAAATATTACACATTCGACAAGAAGACCGGTTATAGGAAGTAAATCAGCTGAGAGGGTTGTCTCATAAGAGGCAACCCTCTTAAATTAGAACAGATCTATCAGATCCGACAAAACCATTGCTATGTGTAGTAAAATATCTTCAAAAGCTCCCCGGGAGGTGTCTTATGAAAAAACGTATCGTTGCAATGGTTCTTTTGGCTGCATTTATGCTTACTGCATGTTCGACCGGAGGCGAGTCACAGACTTCGGCAACTGAGGGCACTGTAACTGAAATAACGGAATCAACTGAGGCAACTTCGGAGACATCAGAGGATACTGAAGAGTCAGAGACGGAAGAATCGACCACAGCGACGACGACGGAGATGCCGACGGTTCCTTTCGAGCCGGTGGAGCAGCCGGAGGATGCGGTGGTGAAGGAGGGATACCATTTCGTGTGGGGCGACGAGTTCAACGGGGATTCGCTGAATGAGAAGACGTGGACGCGCGAGACGCACGAGAAGGGATGGGTCAACCACGAGCTGCAGGAGTATAAGGCGGACGAGAAGTATGCTTACGTCAAGAATGGGATGCTGATCATACAGCCTGTGAAGGAAGAGAAGGACGGGCAGGTCAAGTACTATTCCGGACGTGTTAATACATGCGACAAGTTTACGTGCAAGTACGGAAGGATCGAGGCGAGGATCAAGACGCCTGAGGGCAAGGGATTCCTGCCTGCTTTCTGGATGCTGCCCAACAGGGGCAGATGGCCGATCGGCGGCGAGATCGACATCATGGAGATCGTGGGCGGCCAGGAGAACTCAGTTCACGGAACTTTGCATTTCGGCAACCCGCATGACATGAGGCAGGGGTCTTACACATTTGATGATATCGAGCTGTCGGATGACTTCCACGTATATGCGTGCGAGTGGGAGCCGGGCAAGATCTCGTTCTATATCGACGACATCTTATTCTTCACGGAATCCGACTGGTTCTCGGCGCCTGCGGCAACGCTGGTCTATGATTATCCGGCACCTTTCAACAAGCCTTTCTACATCATCTTCAATGTTGCGGTAGGTGGCGACTGGCCGGGCGACCCTGATGAGAAGACGAAGTTCGACAAGCACGCACAGATGCGCGTCGACTGGGTACGCGTTTACCAGAAAGATGCTTACGACGAGAATGTGACTAAGCCTAATACCTGATATCAGGTATCGCTTATGTCCTTTGTGTGGATATCTTCAAATCTCAGCTTCAGCGCTTCGTTGTGATCGACTGCCCACTGAACGGCCCAGTCTGATTCGAACAGAACGACGGGCTCATCATCACGGTCTAATACGAGACATGATGTTGATGTGAGAGTCATCTTGTGCGGGTCGAAATCAACTCCCTCTGCATCGCTCTTGACCCATCTGGCAAGGCGGTAGTTGAGGGGAGTCCTTAAGATGTCAACGCCGTACTCGGACTTGAGACGGTACTCAAGAACGTCGAACTGCAGAACGCCGACAACACCCATGATGTAAGTCTCGGTTCCGATGTCGGGCTGCTTGTAGAGCTGGACTGCGCCTTCCTGTGAGAGCTGCTCGATGCCCTTGAGGAACTGCTTGCGCTTCATGGAATCCTTAGGTGCAACTCTGGCAAAATTCTCGGGCGGGAACACCGGGATAGGATCGAATTCGAACTTCCTGTTTGTTGAGATGAGCGTATCGCCGATGCGGAAATGGCCCGGATCGAAGATACCGATTATGTCGCCCGCATATGCATCCTCAACGATGTTGCGGTCCTGCGCCATGAACTGCTGTGGCTGCGCGAGGGTGATCTTCTTGCCGATCCTCAGGTGGTTGACTGTCATGTTTTTCTCGTACTTCCCGGAGCAGATCCTCAGGAATGCCATACGGTCTCTGTGGTTAGGATCCATGTTGGCCTGGATCTTGAATACAAAACCTGAGAACATCTCATCGGTCGGTTCTGCAAATCCGTCGCTTGTATGATAAGGCTGTGGCATGGGGCTCATCTCGAGGAAGTGCTTGAGAAATGTCTCCACGCCGAAGTTCGTGATGGCCGAACCGAAGAATACCGGTGTAAGAAGTCCCTTGTCCACTTTTTCCTTATCAAATTCATCTCCTGCCATGTCGAGGAGTTCAATATCATTTTGCAATGTCTCGTAGTGGTCAGGTGAGATCATCTCAGCCAGTTTGGGGTCTTCGATACCTGCGACCTGCTGTGTGACCATGGAAGCGCCGTGGTCCTGGTTAGCCTTATCGAAGAAGAGGACCTTGCCTGACTCTCTCTCATAAACGCCCTCGAAATCGCCGTCCGTACCGATAGGCCAGTTGATGGGGCAGGACCTGATGCCGAGCACCTTCTCGAGCTCATCGATCAGATCGAAAGGATTCTTGGCGGCACGGTCCATCTTGTTGATGAACGTGAATATCGGGATCCCTCTCTTGCGGCAGACTGCGAACAGCTTGATCGTCTGTGCCTCGACACCTTTCGCGCCGTCAAGGAGCATGACTGCGGCATCCGCAGCGCACAATGTACGGTAGGTGTCTTCCGAGAAGTCCTGGTGACCGGGAGTATCAAGGATATTGATGCAGAATCCGTCATAGTTGAACTGCATGACCGAAGACGTTACGGAGATACCTCTCTTCTTCTCGATCTCCATCCAGTCTGACGTGGCATGACGTGCAGCCTTGCGCGCCTTGACGGAACCTGCCATGTGAATGGCGCCTCCGTAGAGCAGGAGCTTCTCAGTCATTGTTGTCTTACCTGCGTCAGGGTGCGAAATGATCGCGAACGTCCTTCGTCTTCTAATCTCTTCTCCGGTAGTTAAAGCCATAGTCTCATCCTTAATCATTTTATTTGCAATGGTGTATTATAGCACATCTGATATAATAAGAAACGATCAGATTGGGAAGAGGGGTATGGACAGGTAATGATGAAGGTCAGAGCAGCGTCATTACTCATGACTGCGGTGCTGGTGCTGCACCTGTCAGGATGCACCCTGTCAGGCGGCAGGATATCGGTGGACAAAGTAACTGACATGGTTGCCGCTGCCGAATATGAGAAGTACGGCAGCACGGAAGAATTCCTTGGTGACACGGATAATGCCAGAGTGCTTGAAGCCGGCATGTATGTAAGGACCGGGGACGGGATAAGAGACATCTTCAGGGACGATAACCTTAACGCGCTTTACGATGGTGTTGACGGGGAGTTCATAAGCGCCTTGAAGCCCTCCGATGCGGACGAGGCCGTGATCGCCGCAAAGTCCGTCAAGGACGGAGATGCATACTCCAATGTTTTGTTCTTCTGCTGCAAGTTCGGGAATAATGATGATACAGACAGATACTTTAAGAGTGTGCAGACGAAGATAAGTGACATCCTCGCTTACGATAAGAACAAGAAGACTGATGTTGACGATGAAGATGAGTCCTATGTGAACATCATCGCGACTTGGAGGAAATATGCCCTCTGCATGAGCTTTGTAAGGGACGGCAGGTCAGTATATGTGTGCGCCGCGCTCGGGTATAAGACGAACGGGATGAGGGATATCGTATATGCGGGCTGTGACGCGCTTGGTATCAGAAGGCCATCACTCGATGACGTCGACTGCACAAAGGCATCAGCTGCAAAAGGCGACAGGATGCTCACGATCAAGGAGGAGCTCGGATGCCGGGAGATCGACATGTCGGAGGTCGCAAACGGCAACATGTACAGGGACGAATACAAGGGGCAGGTCCTCTACTACCAGACATCGACACTTGAGGAACTGGAGTATATCGGTTATTCGGCAGACAATAAGTTCGAGGCTGATTTCGTTCAGGGCGAGGCGATCTACGGCAGGACCAAAAGGAAGATCCAGCAGGGCGTGGGTTCTTACCGCGTCATCGCGATAACGCTGGATTCGGAAGAAGCTGCCGCTGACCTTTACGGAGCGATGATCATCACGGGTTTTGACGATTACGATAAGGATGAGGGCGAGAAGGACGGTATCAGATACTGCAAGTATACAAGTCAGCACGAGCAGGTCGTGATGTCGTTCTATTTCTATCAGGAGGGCGCAAGGATCTATCAGCTCTTCGCCTGGGAGAGCCTTGAGGACAGCTATGAGGATGTCATAACCAGGAACATCGAAATAATGGGATTACCTTAACCCTTATGGTATAATTACAAGGTTAGCTTTAGAGCAACCGAATAACTATAGATTCAGGGGGACCTAACAATGAGACGAGGTGGCGGTGTATTGATGCACATAGCGTCATTGCCCGGACCATTTGGTATCGGAGTATTTGGAGAGGAGGCCATCAGCTTTGCAAAGCAGCTTCAGAAGCAGGGCATGAGATATTGGCAGGTATTGCCATTCACGTATCCCGGCATGGGAGATTCACCTTATCAGAGTTTCTCGGCATTTGCAGGCAACTGGCTGTTCATCGATCCCAGAAGGCTCATGAAGCGCGGACTTCTTACACCCGAAGAAGTCGTGTCATGTGAATACAATGTCAACAAGTGGAGGATCGATTACGATTTCCTGAGAGTACAGCGCGTGGAGATCCTGCGCAAGGCTTTCGCGAGGGCGGACAAGAAGCTCATGGAAGAAGTCGATAAGTTCGCGAAGGACAATAAGTGGGTCGATGATGTAGCCATCTATCAGGCCATCAAAGACGATAACTACCAGAATGCATGGTGGGACTGGCCGGATGAGAAGCTCAGGAACTGTGACAAGGATGCAATAAGCAAGATCAGGGGCACGGAGAACTATAAGTACCATGCTTTCGTGCAGTACATATTCCTTGACGAGTGGACGGCGGTCAAGAAGGAGATCAATGAGTGCGGCATCGCGATAATCGGTGACATGCCGATCTATGTATCAGGCGATTCCGCCGATGTATGGGGCTGCCGTGAGCAGTTCAAGATGGCTGATCCCAAGAAGGTCAGCAAGCTCCTTGCCGATTACGACAAGGAAGTCAAGAAGGCGGTAAAGGAAGGCGGCGAGGATGCTGCAAAGGATGTCAGGAATGTCAAGCAGGAAGCACTCGTATTCGATAAGGTTGCAGGTGTTCCGCCTGATTATTTCAGCGCTGACGGACAGCTGTGGGGCAATCCCATCTACGATTGGGATAAGCACAAGAAGGATGGATATAAGTGGTGGATGTCCAGGATCGAGGAGAGCTACAAGCTCTACGATTACTTGAGGATCGACCATTTCCGTGCGTTCTCTTCCTATTGGGAGGTTGATGCGAATGCGCTCACGGCCAAGGAAGGTGAATGGAAGAAGGGACCCGGCCTTGAGTTCTTCGACACACTTGATAAGAAGTTCGGTGACAGATCAAGGCTCATTGCAGAGGACTTAGGCGAGTTCACGCCTGACCTCGCAGAGTTCATGCACAACGTTCACATCCCCGGCATGCGCATCATGGAATTTGCATTTAACCCCGGTGATGACAGTTCGTACATGCCTCACAACTTCAACAAGAACTGTGTCGCATATACAGGCACTCACGATAACAACACGCTCCTCGGATGGCTTTGGGATTCTCCCGAGCACGTCCGCAAGTGCTGCCTCGAATACTGCGGTTTTGAAGGCGACAACTGGGGCGAAGGCGGTACATACAGCAAGTCATGCAGGGCGATCATCAAGACGCTGTGGATGAGCCACGCCGACGTCGTGATCATCCCCATCCAGGATATGCTCGGTTACGGCGGTGATACGAGGATGAATACTCCCGGCACGGCAACGGGCAACTGGATCGTGAGGTTTACGAAGGAAGACCTGGACGGTATCGACAACGACTGGTACACCAATCTCAACAGGATCTATTTCAGGTAATAACGATGGGCAGTTACATTCTTTGCGTAGATCAGGGCACAACATCGACCAAGGCGTTCCTTCTGGACAGGGGAGGGAAGCTTATATCGGGCAAGTCCGTTCCGATAACACAGCACTATCCCAGGCCGGGCTATGTCGAGCACGATCCTGAAGAGATCTATTATTCCGTTATCAAGGCAATGGCCAATGTTATCTCCGAGAATCCGTATGCGATCCGTGACATAGACGGGATCGGCATAACGAACCAGAGGGAGACGACCATCGCTTTCGACAGAGATACATATAAGAGTCCGTATAACGCGATCGTCTGGCAGTGCAGAAGGACTTCTGACATCTGCAGGAGAGATGAGATCGCTTCGCGCGCCGATGAGATATCGGCTAAGACAGGCCTTAAGATCGATCCTTACTTCTCTGCGACAAAGATGCTGTGGCTTCATGAGAATGTGCCGCAGGCAGAAGGCTGCCTGCTCGCGACAGTTGACGGATACCTTGTATACCGCCTTACGGCAGGCAGGTGCTTTGCATCGGATTATTCCAACTGTTCGAGGACCATGCTCTTCGATATCAATAAGCTCGATTACGATGAAGGGCTGCTCTCACTCTTCGGAGTGGACAGAGCTTCTCTTGCCGATCCCAGGCCATCCTGTGATGATTACGGCGAGATCTGTCTCAAAAGGGAAGAACTTAATGAGCTCGATCTCAGTACCAACGAGACTGAGATACTGATGACACTTAACGGGATCCGCATCACAGGCGTATGCGGTGACCAGCCTTCCGCGCTGTTCGGTCAGAACGCGCTCGATGAGGGCGACTGCAAGACTACGTACGGGACAGGATGCTTTACGCTCATGAACGTTGGAACGAAGCCCGTGTTCTCCACTAACGGCTTGCTGACATCAGCTGCATGGTCGATCGGAGGGGTTACATATTATGCACTCGAGGGCAGCGTGTTCCAGGGCGGCTCCATCATCAGCTGGCTCAAGGATGAGATGCGGATGATCGATGAGCCCTCAGATTGTGACAGGATATGCAAGTCGGTGGATGGCACTGACGGAGTATACATCGTTCCGGCATTTACGGGCCTTGGCGCACCTTACTGGAACAGTGACGTCAGGGGCGTGATAACGGGTCTGACGAGAGGCTCCGGCCGTGCTCAGATCGTCAGGGCGGGCGTTGAATCGATCGGATACCAGGTGACTGAACTGGTCGATGTCATGACTTCTGATACCGGGATCCCGGCAAAGGGAATGAAGGTCGACGGAGGCGTATGCGCATGTGATTTTCTCATGCAGTTTCAATCTGACCTTCTTGGTGTTACAATTACCAGGGCCGGATCGGACGAGATGACCGCCATGGGTGTCGGACTGCTCGCCGGGATCGGCTGCGGATTCTACGGTTCGGTCTCTGAAGTAAGGAGTCTTTATAGACCCCGGGGAAGTTACGGACCTAAGATGTCAGTTGAGGAGGCAAAGGCAAAGATGGACGGCTACAGAGCTGCAGTAAGGATGGCGCTTAACACATGAATCAGATCTACATAGTCTTGTTTCAGATACTTGTGTGCAGCGGCATCGGTTTTATCCTGCGCAAGAGAAGGGTCATCGACGAGCGTACCGAGAGAACGCTTACAGAGATACTCCTTCAGGCTGTGCTTCCTTTCTCCATAATCGCTTCGAGCCAGTACAGGTTCTCCGTCGAACTCGTCAGGGGAATGCTGGCGGTCGCGCTCTTTGCAACGCTCTATTATTGTCTGACACTGATCATAATGAGAATGTTCATGCACAGTAAACCTGCTTTCAGGTCTGATGATGCGCGTGTAATGTGGACGACCATAATCTTCGCCAATACGGGCTTTCTGGGTCTCCCGCTCATGGAATCGATGTTCGGTGACGGCGGACAGCTCCTGGGAGCCATCTACAATATCATGTTCAACATGTTCTTCTACACTTTCGGTGTGCACACATTATCAAGGTCCAAGTTCAAGCCTATGGAACTCATATTGAACCCTGTCACGGCTGCTTCGGTACTGGCGATAATCCTCTTTGTCATGCCGTGGAGGATGCCCCTGTTCGTGTCGAACACGATCAACCTCGTCGGCAACATGACGATCCCGCTGTCGATGATCATAGTGGGTTCCATATTCTCAACGATCAACCTCAGGAAATTCTTCGATTTCAAATCGTTCGTCGTATCACTGTTCAGGCTTCTGATCCTGCCGGGGATCGCTTTCGCAACGATGCTCGCCATCGGAAGCCTTGTCCCCATCGCGAAAGTAACGGCATCAGTCATCGTCCTCATGACGGCCATGCCATGCGGGATAATAAACGTACTCGTTGCAGAGAGGGAGAACACTTCACCGAAGCTCGCATCAGGCGCGGTCCTCATGAGTTTCGTGTGCATGCTCATAACCCTTCCGATATACGTTTACCTTTGCTACAGGTTCTTCTGACATAACGGGGTTAAGATATGGACAAAGAACAGTACATCCTGAAGGAAGTTATAGATAACAAGAGACTCAATGAACTGATGAATGATGTCAGGTGTGATCCGTCCGAGGAGAACATGGTGACGCTCCTCAAGGAAGCAGCCGTATCTACGTTCATCGTTCCCCTGATAATCTCTGATGACGGCAAGGTCAATGTCCAGGGAATGAACGATTCCAAGGGCAAGAACTACATGGTCGTCTATGCTGACACGAAGAGCTATGAGGTCAGGTCAGACGGCAAGCCCCTCTATGGCGTGACTTCGAATTTTGAAGACCTTATCGATGCCGTGGTGAACACTCCTTCGATGGAGGGCTTTGTTATCAATCCGGGACTTGAGGAAGTATTGTTCGGCAGGGATATGCTGACCATGATAAGCGACATGATGCGCGGCAAGAATGATACCGCCAAAGTTGGCGAGCCCGATCACTATCCGCCGAAGCTCAGGGAGATGATCCTGGAGTTCTTCAAGGTCGAGCCTGCGGTAGACAAGGTCTGGGTCCGCCTGATGCGCGTCGGAAGTGCAGGAGTCCTTACGTGGCTCTTCGTACTGGACGGTGATCTCAATGAGAAGAAAGAATACATTCTTGATACTTTCAAGAATTTTATCAAGCCGTATGTTGACGGTCTTGATCTTATGTGCGCTTCTTCGGAGGAGGAGTTTGCAATGCAGGTGATCAAGGGGGTAAAGCCTTTTATCGAGCGTGATTAGAGGTACATTCTCAGATGAAGGACAGATATATCGCAGTCGTATTGATTCTTCTGCTCCTGCTTCTGAGTGTGGTGGGAATTGCCGTGCTGGCCAAAAAGTCGGCAGATTCACGCAGGGAGGCTCAGGAAGTTCAGAAGAAGGAAGAACTGTACAACGAGTTCCTTGAGAAGGATGTCACGGTCTACTGGATCGGAAGCTTTCCCGAAGAACTCAGCGCAGTCTCATCCAAGGTGATAGTTCCCGAGGAAGTAACGGCCGATACCATGCCGATGAAGAGCCCTGATTTTCACATGGTGGAGTATGATCCGGAGGGCAACAAGATAGCCGAGAGGATCCCTGTCGAATACACACATTTCCTGTACATCGTGATCGATCATCTGGAGCTTACGGATGAGCGTTATGAACTGATCAGGGAGTGCGTCAAGGATAACGGCGTCAGGGTCATCGTACTCGGAAGTGATGCGATCTATCCCTTCAGGAAATATCTCATGCTCCCTCATCTGGCTTACTCCGCCGAGGATTCGCTGGCATACAGCCTCAAGGGAGGTTCTGCAAGCCACGTTATCAATGCGGATGAGAAGGACAGGAATACAGCGCTTATCGAATACCTTATAGGAGACATGAACAATGGCGATTGACACGGCGAAAATGATGCAGATAACCGTAAGAGCCGACGAGATCACTCAGGCTCTGTCTGATCCTGCAACGGCTTCCGACATGAAGGAATACATGAAGCTCAGCAAGGAACTTGCCGATCTGACTCCGAAAGCAGAGAAGATAAAGCAGTACATGTCCGCATTATCGCGCATGGATGAAGCTGCTGAGATAATGAACAATGAGAGCGACCACGAACTTCGCGAAATGGCTTCCGAAGAATATGAAGAAGCCAAGGCTGAATCAGAGAATCTCGAAGAGGAGATCAAGCTGATCTTAGCTCCCAGGGACATTAGGGACGAGCGTTCCGTCATCATGGAGATAAGGGGCGGAGCAGGCGGCGAGGAAGCTGCACTCTTTGCCGCAGACCTCGTCAAGATGTATAACGGATATGCAGCCCTCAAGGGCTTTACCGTAAGAGTCGTTGACGAGAACAAGACGGAGCTCGGCGGATATAAGGAGATCGTCATGGAGGTCGAAGGATACGGTGCCTACAGCCGCCTCAAGTTTGAGAGCGGAGTCCACAGGGTCCAGCGCGTTCCCGTGACGGAATCAGGCGGAAGGATCCACACTTCGACCTGCACGGTCGCAGTGCTCCCGGAAGCTGATGAAGCAGACGTCGTCATCAACCCTTCCGATCTGAAGATAGACAGGTACAGGGCATCAGGCGCAGGCGGACAGCACATCAACAAGACTGATTCGGCCATAAGGATCACTCACATCCCTACGGGGATCGTTGTACAGTGCCAGGATGAGAGGAGCCAGATCAAGAACAAGGATAAGGCGATGGCAGTCCTTAAGAGCCGCTTGTGGGACATGACAAGAAGCGCGGAGAAGGATGCGATAGATAGTGACAGAAGGTCACAGGTCGGAACGGGTGACAGATCCGAGAGGATCAGGACATATAATTATCACCAGGGAAGGGTCACCGATCATAGGATAGGATTGACATTGTATAAATTAGAGGAGATACTGAACGGATCCCTCGAT
>Ga0247608_10002564_pt1 | contig 22435 bp, 14 predicted proteins | sample 176DNAGHGlowgp2_FD_193490 | JGI IMG/M metagenome (GOLD analysis project Ga0247608, IMG submission 193490) | Sheep rumen microbial communities from Palmerston North, Manawatu-Wanganui, New Zealand - 1766 DNA GHGlow gp2 | ecosystem: Host-associated > Mammals > Digestive system > Stomach > Rumen ...
GATTCGGTATCTGGATGAAGAGGAGGAAGTCGAGGCAGAAGACTGGTCCTATTTCTACGGAAGCGGCGGAATGTATTTCGCGGAAAAAACCGCACCCGAAAAAACGGATTATATCGGATGGGCCACGAGCAGTTCCTATATTGATATGAACAATTCGGAAGGATTTTTCGTACTCGGAGGAAACCCGATTCGTGAATCCAATCTTGAAGAAGTTGTAAAATATCTGGATCTCGGAGTGCTTGATTTGTACCCGATTCCCGAAAAACTGAATGACAAAGATGACTGGAGTATTGAAGTTACCGGATATACCTTGGGACCCGACGGGTCCGTTCCGGACGGCGGCGCCGGAGTGGCGATAGCCAAGGGAGATACCAGGGATTACAACTGTGAATTTGTAATGATTGAAAATTATGAGAACCCCACTGATACGGACTGGCACGGAACTGACGACCCGACCGTACCGGGCAAATATGAAGCGGTTTTGTATGTCGGGGAAACCGATACCGTAATCAATTCCGACGGGCAGATTGAAAGCAGGGGATATGTGGGATTCGATCTTCACAGCGAACCTTTTATCGTCGGCATGGTTGCCGACGGCGAGATTATTCCGGAGGAAGGGCTTGAATATAACGGGGAATACCAGGCACTGGTTGATGTGGATTCCGATTATGAGGATTATATTGTATTCAGCGATACCGAAGACGGTACCTATACTTCCGTGAAGCCGACCGGAAAGGATGCCGGGACTTATACATTCTGGTGGAAAGCGTTGGGAAACAACCAATACCTTGTGGATTCCGAGCCGAAATCCGAGACGGTAACGATTGCTCCGAAAGAAATCACCGGCATTACATGGTCTGAAGAAGAGTTTGTTTACAACGGCGAAGGACAGCATCCGACAGCAACCGTAAACGGAGTGGTTTCCGGAGATAGCTGTGAAGCTCTTTATGAGATTGAAGGAAGAGCCGCGGTTGACGGCGTTGCCCAAAATGCCGGCAGTTACACCATAGGTGTGACCGGTCTTACGAATGATAATTATGCTTTGCCTTCCGGCGAAACATATACGAAAAATTTTACAATTGAAAAAGCGGACTTTGAAAATATCGTATGGCCGGATGCAAATGATTTAATTTATAACGGAAACAATCAGGCTCTGGTATCCGGCGGAGATGCAGGCGACGGAACCTTTGTGTACAGGCTGTCGGAAACGGGAGAGTATTCCGAAACCGTTCCGACCGGAAAAACTGCGGAAGCATACGTTGTCCGGGTAAAGGTTTCCGGTGATGAAAACCATTTGGATTCCGATGAAGAAGAAATTTCCGTAACGATTGCACCCAAGACCGTCGGTCTTGAATGGGACGATGCGGAATTATCGTATACCGGAGAAGAACAGTGTATTTCGGCCTCATTAACCGGTGTAGTCACCGGAGATGTCTGCACCGTAACCATAGAAGGAGGAGGCACGGATGCGGGAACTTATACTGCCGAGGCAACTGCTCTGTCCAATTCGAATTATGAGTTACCGGCAGAGAATACCCGTGACTTTCACATTAATCCGGCTGAGATTACGATTGCGACCGACCCTGCTGCGAAAACCCTTACCTATGACGGCACGGAACAGGAACTTGTTACCGCAGGTGTATCATCATCGGAATTCGGTAAAATCCGGTATCGTCTTACGGATGAAGATGGTCAGGCACTGACGGAATATTCGTATGATATTCCGGTCGGTAAGAATGCGGGAACTTATCATGTCGGATACGATCTGGTATCCCTGGATGACAACCATTCCTGTGCAGTAACGGGAGTCGTTGACGTGACAATTGAAAAAGCGGATATTACACCTGCCGTAAGAATCGGAAACTGGATATACGGCCAGGAACCCAATACTCCTGTGTTAACCGAAAATACCGGAAACGGTACGGTTTCGTATTCCTATAAATTAAAAACCGCGGGAGAAGATGCCTATACGGCAGGTCTTCCTTCCTCCACGCTGACTGCAGGGGAATATACCTTAAAGGCAGAGATTGCAGAAACGGATAATTATAATGCAGGGGAAGCGACCGCAGACTTTACGGTTGAAAAGGCAGATCTTTCCCCGAGCGTTGCATTTTCCGGTTTCATCTACGGGGAAACACCGGATGAGCCCGTTGTAACGGGAAATACCGGAAACGGTGCGGTAACATATTCCTACAGGAAAAAAGCAGTTCCGGAAACGGAGAGCGTTGCCGGGCTACCGGGAAGTACCACTGCGGCAGGGGATTATACCCTGACTGCAACAATTGCGGAAACAGATAATTATCCTTCCGCAACGGCAGAAGTTGATTTTACGATAGCAAAAGCGGATTTCGATTCGCAGGTTTCGATTACGGGATGGAAGTACGGGGAAACTCCTTCCACACCTGTAATTACGGATAATATAAGCGGCGGTGCTGAGACAATTGAGTATAAGGCATCCGATGCGGCAGACAGTACCTATGACACTGAAGTTCCGACGGAAGCGGGAGACTATAAGGTCAGAGCGACAATTGCGGAAACGGACAATTATAACGCATCTGTATCCTATGCCGATTTCAGCATTTCCAAAGAGGAAATCAGTCCGTCGGTTACGATGGCAGACTGGGTATACGGAACCACAGCATCCGATCCGGTCGTAACGGGAAATACCGGAAACGGTACGGAAACCTTTCGTTACAAGGCAGCCTCGGATACGACCTATTCGGACCGGAAACCTTCCGATGCGGGACAGTATACCGTAAAAGTTGAAATAGCGGAAACCGATAATTATGAAGGAGCTTCGGCAACCGCGGAATTTGAGATTATACGTGCGGATATTACACCGTCCGTTTCGATAACAGGATGGACGTACGGCGATGCACCCGCAACCCCGACCGTATTCGACAATCTCGGAGACGGTGAGGTTACCTATGCGTACAGGTTAATAGGCGGAGAAGATACGGATTATGTGTCCGGACTTCCCACAAGTACGACAAACGCAGGCGATTATGTATTAAGAGCGACAATCGCCGAATCGGATAATTACAACGGTGCAGAGGCAACTGCCGAATTTACGGTTGCAAAAGCGGACTGCAGCATCAGCGAGACTTCGGAGAGCCTTATTTATAACGGATCCGGGCAGAAATTAATCGGCGGCCTTTCGGTAATCGGCGGTACACCGATGTTTGCTCTCGGTCAGCAAGAGGAAGGGGAAATGATTGAGCCTTCTTCTGATACATATTCATCCGAGATTCCGGTGAAAACGGATGCAGGGGAATATTATGTATGGTTAAGAGTGGACGGTGATCAGAATCACAACGACGTAACCCCTTCCGTACGGACCGTGACCATTGCAAAAGCATCCAATTCGCTGACGGTTCCGAAAAAAGTCATTCTTACCTATAACGGAAAAATGCAGCCTCTCGTAAACGGGGTAAAAGCCGATTTCGGAAGCATTTATTACGGTCTTGAAAAAAGCGGCAATTATTCCGATTCCGTACCGGAAGGTAAGGATGCCAAATCCTATACGGTCTGGTGCAGAGTTATCGGCGGCGAGAATTACGAAGACGTTGAACCGGTATCGGTAGAGGTTGAGATTCAAAAGAAAACGGTTGGATTGAAGTGGTCCGATCTGACATTTAAATACGACGGAAAGAAACATGTTCCCACACTGACTCTTACCGGAGTTGCAGACGGTGATACCTGCAGGGTAACGGTTGAGGGAGAAACTTCGGAAGTCGGAACTCACACGGCAAAGGCTGTGAAACTGTCGAATTCCAATTATGAACTGCCTTCTTCGGCTACCGTGAAATTTACAATCGGCTCAAGCCTTCCGACGATTAAGACGGCACCGGCCGCAAAGGAACTGACCGAAAACGGAAATTATCAGGAACTCGTAACGACAGGTGAGGTTGAAAACGGAACACTGCTTTACAGCCTCTCGGAAAAAGACGGTTACAGTACCGAAATCCCGAAAGGAAAGGATGCCGGAACCTATACCGTATGGTATAAGGTAAACGGAAACACGATAGACGGAAAGCAGGTTTATGACAATATTGCTCCTGCATCCGTATCGGTTACAATTGCAAAGAAACCGGATGAGAAGAAAGAAGATAATACGGTAACGGTAAAACCGGGCAGTGTATCCATTTCCGTTAACAATGCAATTTACGGAGGTAATACACCTACACCTGTAGTTTCTTCTTCCACAAACGATGCTTCGAAGGCAGTCATTTCCTATAAGCCTGCCGGAGCACCGGACAGCGCATTTACGGGAGCGATGCCGACGGGAGTCGGAACCTATGTGGCCGTTGTTTCACTGCCTGAAAATAACGAGTACAGCGGATGTTCCGCAAGCTGTACATTCTCCATATCCTACATGCCGGTTCCGGAAGGAGCATATACCATTTCCGGAACAATCGGTGCGGGAGGATGGTATACTTCGGAAGTAACGCTTGTTCCGGCAACGGGATATCAGATATCCATAAAGAACAGACAGAATTTTACCAATCAGGCAATTACCTTAAGCGAAGAGGATGCGGGAAGTTCCTTCTTTATCCGCAATGCCGCTACCGGTGAACAGTCCGCGGCAATTCAGATTGCAGCACTTCGGATTGATGTATTGAAACCGCAGATACATGATATGGAAGAGGGCGGCACTTATTTTACCGATGAAAAGGGTGTGCTGAAAGGAAGCGCAAGCGATAAGAATCTGGATCAGGTACGGGTGGACGGAAACATCGTAAAGACGGAAACCGACGGAAACGGAAATGTAACGTTCGATCTGCCTTCCGGAAAGAGAAAACAGAAAGTGAAAGTTACCGTAGTGGATAAAGCCGGAAATGAAGTTTCAATGGATATCATTACCGCACCGGAATGGATGAAGACAGGTGTTATTCACGAGGGAGATTTATTCCTGGAAGCAGATACCGAATATAAAACACCGACAGGAAGTTCTACATGGACAAAAGAGGGTGATGACACGACTTATATGCCGGGAATATCCTTCTATTCGGAAGAGGGAGATGCCACTTTCCATGAGAACAAATAAAGCGGATTTTAAAAGATACGGGGAATAAAATGAACAAAAAAACAGGAATCATCATAGGAGGAGTTGCAGGAGGCATACTGGTCATTGCAGGAGTTATTGCTGCAATTTTTCTCCTGAAAGGAAAACAGACTGACAGTTACCGTGTCATCAAGGTAATGAAGGCGGAAGGGCATTGTATTGTTGCCAGAGGGGATATTGACGACTTGGAAGCATATGTCGGAATGGCTCTTCAGAGCGGCGATGCGGTTCATGTAGACGGAAACTCAAGCCTTGTTCTGATGATGGACGAGGACAAACTGGCATATGTGGAACAGAATACGGACTTTTCAATCGTGGCGGAAGGAACCGCAAAGGACTCCAGAAGCCGGATTGAACTGACCAGGGGTGCGCTGACCTGTGAAATTCAGAATGATTTAAGCGCAAATTCCACGTATGAAGTCAATACACCGAACTCTACCATGGTTGTCCGCGGTACGTCCTTCCGTGTGGAAGTAACGGATGTTGAAACCATTAAGAAGGTTTTGGAAAGCAGTGCAATTCAGCCGTCCATGCTCTTCATGGCAAAGACGCTTGATGCATCCGGAATCAAGGGCTTAAATACGATTACCAGACTTACCGTTACGGAAGGAAAGGTCTTGGTTACACTTCATGACGAACACGGAAACCCGATCGGCGATCCGATAGAGTTCGACGAGAATACCGATGTTTTAATCGGCGGCAGTGACTCTGACAGCTGTATTATTAAGGAGATTACGGGAATCGATCCGGCAACCTTCCCGGCGGTTACCATTGAATTCTTTAAGGATATTGCAACGGGAAGCGGAAAAATGGTCATAACCGTTGAAGATTTGCAGGTGCAGCTGATTGAGAAAAAGGACTGCATGGTGACCTTTATGTACGGTACGGACGTATTCGGTACGCAGACCGTTTCAAAGGGAGAAATTGTGTCGAAACCTTCGCTCAGACCGACGAAGAACGGTCACTGGGATGTTGATTTTTCAGAACCGGTTAATACGGATACCCTGGTTTACTGGGTGGAAGAATAACCGAAAAAACGGTGTAAGAATCACCGGTCGATACGAAATACAAAGAAAAAGGAACGGCTTCATTTTTTGAAAAGCAGTTTGAAAAAAAATTTACAAATACTGATTACGGGAGTCCTTGCGGTCATCGGCTGCATTGGACTCCTTCTTGTGTCGTCTTTGATTCCGCAAAGCAGGATTAAGGAAAATGCAGAGAAGAGTGCAATGTATTTTACTTCCAAGGACCTCTTCGAAATGCTTGTTAAAAAACAGGAAGCGGCAAAGAGGGACAACTATGCGGATGTCGTTTCATTCGGAATCGCCTATCAGCTCGGCAATACATCAGCCCGGAAAAATGCGGCAATCCGTATTCTGGAAGCCCACTATACACAGGATACGGATTCGTTTGAAAATGCAGACGAGGGATTTAAGAGAGCGGTATGTGAGGATGCACCGGGAAATCTTACATATTCCAGATACTGGCACGGAGGCGCCGCGGTAATCCGGCTTCTTCTGATGTTTACCGAGGTTTCCGGAATGAGGGTGCTGTTCTTTGTAATCGGAACCGCACTCAATCTTGCATGGATTGTATTTTTGGTAATCAGGAAGGAATATATGCTTGCAGTGCCGTATCTGTTCGGTGTCATCGCCGGAAAAATACTGTTCGGATACACCTGTTTTGAATACGCATTCGTCTGTCTTTTCGTAACCGTATTTTCGTTCGTGATTTACCTGATAATGAGCAGGAATGAAAAGAAACCGGAGCATTTTTTTGCGCCCGAAGCGGTTTTCCTTACAGCGGGAATTCTGACCTGCTTTTTTGACTTCCTTACGGCCGAAACGGCGACTTTTACGATTCCGGCGTTTGTTTCCCTGTACCTACTCGAAAAAGCCCGAAATAAGCCTGTAGTGATTCGAAAAGAGGGTGAAAAAGGAAATACGGATTCACCGTGGTTATTCCTTCTTCGAACCGGACTTTTCTGGCTTGCAGGTTATGCTTTTATGTTTTTGTTAAAATGGGGCTTATGCGCTGCCTTTCTGGGACCGGACGAGGCACGTATCGCACTTTCTTCCGTTGCGGAACGTACCGTCGGTGCCGTGCATGAAACCGGAAACCTTGCGTCTGAGACGGTTGGCCCCGTGGCACGTCTTGCCGTTTTGTTTGAGAGAAATTTTGCATGTCTTTACGGGATTCCGAACGACACATCGGAAAATACGGTACGTCTGATTCTGTTCGGAACGCCGGCCGTTCTTTACATTGCATGGTTTTTCCTGCGTGACAGGGAAGTGCTGAATCATAAAGCCGGCAATCATAAAGCCGGCAATCATAAAAAAGACAATCATAAAAAAGGGAAGAAGGAAAACTCCTTCTTCCCGGCATATCTTGTTCTTGCACTGGTTCCGATTGCCAGATTTCTGATTCTGTCAAATCACGCATACGTGCATTATTTCTTTACTTACCGCGCCCTTATGATAGTGGTGATGGTTATTGTTTACCTCTTTATCAAGACTACGGTTCTGCATTCTCTTCTGAAGAGCCGTTAGCATCTTCTTCCGGAATGGTATTTACGACGCGGTTTCTTCCGTGTTCCTTTGCATAGTAAAGCTTTGCATCCACGGCTTCCACGTTTTCTTCCGTGGTCAGTTCCGGATTGATTTCACTGACACCGAAACTCATCGTAATCTTAATATCCGTTCCCTCAAACGTAATCACATCGCCTTCAATCTGTTTACGGAGTTCTTCTGCAAATTCGGTACTTTCCTCCATGCCTCTGTGCGGAAGCAGAAGAATGAATTCCTCACCGCCCCAGCGGAAAGCTCCGTCGTCAATGCGGATGGAAGAAGAAAGCGTGTTGGCAACATGTCTTAACACTTCATCGCCTGCATTGTGTCCGTAGGTATCGTTGACGCGCTTGAAATGGTCGATATCACACATAATGATGGATGCTTTTTCAAAAATGCGAAGCGTGGCAATCCGTCGTTCATAATGTGCATGCAGACCGCGGCGGTTACGCAGACCGGTCAGCGGATCCTCCATGGCTTCGTTGTAAAGCATATAGGATTCAAGACTTCTTCCGCAGAATGCGGTCGCAAGGGAAAGGCGTTTTACGTCTTCATCGGTAAACTGACCGTCGCTTCCGTCCGTATTGATTTTATTGACTGCCTGGTAGGCGCCGATAACCTTGCCGTCCGAGTTGGTAACGGGCATGGTCAGAATGGACTTGGTAAGATACCCGGTACTTTTATCCACTTCGGGATTGAATCTCGGATCGTTATAAGGGTCGTTGATGATTAACACTTCGTTTCCCTGCATGGAAGCGCCGACGAGGCCGGAATTTTCCGGAATGGAAATCGTATCTGTGCCGAGTGCTGCGAGCGTCCAGATAACGTGCTTTCTGCGGTCCCAGAACCAGAAGCTTGCACGGTCCGAATTTACGAGTGTTTTTCCGAGGTCCGTTAAAAGAAAAAGAGTGGTGGAGAGTTCTTTTTCCTCGAAAAGACGGGACATGTAGTAAAAAATTTTCTCTAAAAGTTCATCGCTGGATAAGTATTTCTGTTGATCCATATAGTTCCCCTTTCATACCGTACGTAATAATTAAGGTACCGTATGAAGGTATTTTATCATATCGGGAAACGGTTTTGATAGTGCCTTTTCAAAAATAAGAAATTTTGATAACATAAAAGAGGAGTTTTTGTTCAAAACAGAGAGAAAACCCGTGGGGGAATCTATGAAAAACTGGAAAAAAATCATAAACAGGGGAATGGTCTGGCTGGCAGCGGTACTGCTGGGATTATTGGCCTTCCTGTTTTGCTATAATGACGTTTTTTATTCTTTTGACAACCTTTATAAGGATAAGCTGTACCAGCGCGCCAGGGGTGTCAATCAGAGCATCAAGATTATCGCAATCGACGAAAAAACATTAAATACATACGGACCTTTCGGAACCTGGGACAGAAGCATTTATGCCGAACTGCTCGATATCATGGGTGAGTATCCTGCCGTTGTCGGCTTTGATATTCTGTTTGTGAGTGAAATGACACCGGAAGGGGATGCGGCGCTGAAAGAGGCCGCGTTGAAAAACGGAAATGTTGTTTTTGCTTCCCACATAGATTTTGGTTCCAGGGTGGTAAAAGGTCCGGACGGAAAAGAACGGATTGACGACGCATATATCAACATGCTGGAGAAACCGTTTACCGGGGATGAAGTTACGACCGGATACGCAAATGTTTCTGCCGATTCGGACGGAATTGTAAGAAGGGTACGTCCGACATACCTTGATGCAGACGGTAATACGATGTATTCCTTTTCCTATTCCGTTTACCGGAAACTTTGTGAAAGAAAAGGGACCGAACCGGTGGTGCCGGCACTTGATAAAACAGGCAGCCAGTGGCTTTATTATGCGGGAAAACCTTTTGATTACGAGGCGATTTCATTAGTTGACGTAGTCGAGGGACACGTGGATCCGAGAGTGTTTACGGACTGTATCGTTTTGGTCGGAGCGTATGCAAACGGCCTTCAGGACCAGTTTTCCGTGCCTAATTCCGCAGACGAAATGTTCGGAGTGGAAATCAATGCCAATATTTTGCAGAGTTTTATGGACAGAACATTTCCGCTTCCCGTGGACAGATTGATTTTTTCCATTATAACGGGAATCCTGGTGACCGGAATTCTGATTCTGTTCTGGAAAACAAAATTAAAGGTTTCCATTCCGGTATTTGTGGTTCTTGCTGCAGGAACGGTGTTCCTCGGAATCTTCCTTTATACGAAACAGGATTTGATTTTGCCGGTAGTGTATTTTCTGATTTTTCTCTCGGTGGATTTCCTGCTTTCGGTAATTATCAATTATTTAACCGAATTTATTTCAAAGAGAAGAATAGCATCGGTATTCCGCAAATATGTGGCGCCGCAGGTGGTGGACGGGATTATGAAATCCGGACAGTATGAAATCAAACTCGGAGGCGAGACAAGGGATATAGCGGTTCTGTTTGTTGACATCCGTGGATTTACCCCGCTTTCCGAAAGTCTGGAGCCTGAACAGGTTGTGGAGATTTTAAACGAGTATCTGAACCTGACCACGAACTCGATTTTTAAAAACAGCGGAACGCTTGATAAATTCATCGGCGATGCAACCATGGCAGTATTCAATGCACCGTTTGATTTAGAGGATTATGAACTCCAGGCAATCCGGACCGCAAAAGATATCGTAGCCGGCGCGAAAGCGCTTGAAGAGTCCTGCCGGGAACGTTTCGGAAAGAAAGTTACATTCGGTGTCGGTGTCAACTGCGGACCTGCGGTCGTCGGAAACATCGGGTGCGATTTCCGTATGGATTATACGGCAATCGGAGATACGGTCAATACCGCAGCCAGACTTGAGGCGAATGCAAAACCCGGACAGGTACTGATTTCGCAGGTACTTTACGAACGCGTAAAGGATAAAGGTGTAACCGCAACTCCGATCGGTGGGATTCCGCTGAAAGGGAAATCGAAAGGCCTCTTCGTGTACGAACTGACCGGCATCGACGGTGAAACTGTCGGAAATGAGCTATAGGAGGGTAAGGCTTATGTCAAAATACTTAATCATACCGGACAGGCATCACATTGAGGAAAGCGTTGCTCTTTCCAAACAGTACAATCTGGGGTTTGAATTTAATGATTTCTTTACGCCGAAGATGCTGGACAACAAGGAAAAATGTGAGCGTATCGCAAAGCTGTACGACGAAACGGATATGCCGGACGTACTGACCTCGCACGGCGATTTCTTTGACGTTTTAGTCTTCAGTGAAGACGAAAACATCGTCCGGATTTCGCAGCAGCGAATCAGGGAAAGTATGGAAATCGCAAAAAGAGTGCATGCACAGGGCGTGATTTTTCACACAAATTACGAGCCTTTCCTGACTGCACGGGTGTATCTCGACAACTGGAGCGTTAAAACGGAGATGTTTTTCCGTGAAATCTGCGAGGAATACCCGGACATCAACGTTTATATGGAGAATATGTTTGACCAGGAACCCGATACACTGAAAAAACTGGCGGAAAGAATGGCGGATGTCGACAATTTCGGAGTCTGCCTGGATTACGCGCACGCCTATATTTCAAGAACCGCGGTGAGCGTCTGGGTAAAGGAACTTGCACCGTTTATCCGTCATGTACACATTAACGACAATGACGGTGAGAATGATTTGCACCTTGCGGTCGGCGAGGGCGTAATCGACTGGAAAAAATTTCTGAAACTGAAAAAAGAGTATTTCCCGGATGCTACGATTCTGATTGAGACCACGCCGCTTGAAAGGCAGCGGAAATCCCTTGAATTTATGGATGATTTCGGCTTTTTTGAATCGTGAAAAAATCCTTACGGCCGGGTTATAATGCCGGAATCGTTCCGGGAACGAAAAAAATCAGGAAGAGAGATGTCACACATGTCTGAAAATACAAACCGGGGTTTTGAAATCATTCATTATCGTTCAATCGATTCCACAAACGAAGAAGCAAAACGATTTTTTCTAAATCGCGGCGAAAGAAAGCCGGTTCTTTTTCGGGCGGACGAGCAGACAGCCGGCAAAGGCCGGAACAACAGGGCGTTTTATTCCCCGGCGGATACCGGCATTTATTTTTCCTACCTGCATTCCGTGGGGAAGAAAGAAGAGTTTAGGGACCGGATTTTTGTCACTACCGCGGCAGCGGTTTTTGTGGCCGGTGCACTAAGAAAGTATACGGGTGCGGATGCCGGAATCAAATGGGTAAATGACATATACGTGGACGGAAAAAAAGTCTGCGGAATCCTGGCAGAGGCTGCGGTTGCGGAGGATGCAACGGGCATTATCGTGGGAATCGGCATTAATTTAACCACCGCCGATTTTCCGGAGGAAATCCGGGATATCGCATCCGGCATCGGAAATTTCAAAGAAGAAGAGTTAAACAGCCTTAAGCAGAATATCCTTAATTATGTGGGGACCCGCCTTACGGAATTTTTTGAAAAATGCGAGGCGGCAGATTATCGTGCCTCGATTATTGAAGAATACCGGAAATTATCTTTGGTGATTGGCAGAAAAGTGAGTTATTATAAGCAGAATCAGGAGGAAAAATCCGGTCTTGCAAGCGGAATCGAAGAGGACGGAAGTCTTCTGGTCACATTGCCTGACGGCAGTACGGAACGTCTTGCAAGCGGGGAGATTCATTTAAAACTTGAGTGAGAGATAAAAATAAGACATAAAAACATAAAATAAGAATAAATTAAGACATAAAAAATCCACGGACGCGCCGTGGATTTTTTAATTATATTAAGAATCAATTATTAATAAGAATCAAATCGTTTTAAACTGGTGTTACGCTTTTTCCGAAATTATTCAAAAACTACATCGTCCCATACATCGTTCGGAATCAGTGAGATATAAGTTTTACCGGTGTTTAACTTCAGTTCGGTTCCGGTCTCTACGTCAAAGTACTTGGTAAGAGCGGTCTCGCTGGCTTTGCTCCATTTGATGTTGATGCATTTTCCTTTGGTAATATAGTATCCGGTGCTTTCGTTTACAACGTCGTAAATCATGTATCCGTTCGGGTCGTAAATCATGTAACCGGTCTGCTGTAAGATGACATTGTCAAAGGACATAACCTTGTTTCCGTCGAGGGGATCGATGTGATCCATGTTGTACTCTCTGTACTCATATTCTCTGGTTTCTTCGTTGTAGTGAAGCTCGGAGTGGTTATGAGGATGAGGAAGGTAAATGTCTTTAGCATCCGCATCTCCGCCGTGGTCATTTAAACCGGTGGTTTCATCGTTAAAGGTAAAATGAACGCCCTGATAGTAGCTGTTGTAATCCTTGGAAAATCCTGCGGCTTCAATTCTGGAAATCAGACCGTCATAGCTTCTGCCGGTGGTAGGATTGTTGTAGGTATCACTGGTAACATACTCGGTGAATTCCATTGCCTTACCGTTGGAAAATCTTGCAAAACCGCCGCTTAAGTGGTTGCAGTAAGGTTTTGCAATGTATTCGTTGATGTAGAAAGGACCACCGTCGTGTACCAGGATTGCATTGTACTCGCCTGCCAGAATAACGTTGGTGGGACGGGTGCTTCGGATGGAGCCGAACTGATCCAGATGCTGCCAGTCTTTTACGATTGCCATCAGACGGGTAACACGTCCGTTTGCGGTAGAGTTCATCATTTCATAAACAATATCTGCCTGGTTTAATCCGTAGTGATCCAGTGCGGTTATTTCGTTGTCAACCATGATTGCACAGGGACGCTGGTTCTGAATTGCCTTGTCCGTCCAGAGGTTGGTCAGCTCGCTTCTGTAGCAGTCTTCCTCTTTCAGTCCTTCGGGAAGTTCGTTGTCATCTTCCGGGAAGGTAACGGTTGCGTTTGCTACGGAAGGATCCGGATTTGTATTGCCGCCCTCGGAAGTGGTGGGATTCAAATTGATTACGCCGGGTTCGGAAGAAGTTTCGCTGCTTCCGTTCTTTCCGCCTTTACAACCGGATGCAAGAATCGTGGCACCGGCCAGCACACCGATTAAAATACCAGTTACAAGTTTACTTTTTCTCATGTTTCCTCCTGCATTTATGCATTCTATTATTTTCTTTTTCGTGATATTTCGATATTTGACGGGAATTTTCCCAAATTTCCTTAAAACATTATACAGTAATTTTTTTGGATGTAAAAGCATTTTTCTATATATTGTAGAGATTTGTTGATTCGCACATCATTTCGGTCAATAAATTGTATTTATTATCAAAATTGCATATAGAAAGCGCGTTGAATAACGTTGAATAATGGAAAAGTTTTGTGATAGAATGACTAATTGTGAAGAAAATTTGTGAAACAATGAAATAATAACGATTTTTTAAGGAAAAACGACATGAACTTAATTTTTATCAGACACGCGGAGCCGGACTATACAATCGATTCCCTGACGGAAAAAGGGTTTCGTGAGGCCGAAATGCTTGCAAACCGTACGAAAGACTGGAACGTGGACGAGGTATACGTCTCACCCCTCGGAAGAGCGCAGGATACTGCTTCTTTTTCTTTGAAGAACTGGGATATCACGCCCGTTACATATGAATGGCTGCAGGAATTCTATTACCGGATTGATGACCCGATAACCGGCGAAAAGAGGATTGCGTGGGATTTTATGCCCGATTATTTTACGGCACAGGACGATTTACACGATAAAAATCTCTGGGCGAAGACAAAAGTCATGCAGTCCGGAGAAATCGGCAAATATTACGATTCGGTGGTGGAAGGCCTGAACGGCATACTTGCCCGCCACGGATACATTGCCGAAGGAAACGGTTTATTCTCGGTAGAAAAACACAGCGATGAAAATATCGTATTTTTCTGCCATCTCGGCGTATCCTTTGCCATGATCGGGTATCTGACGCAGATTGCACCGCCCGCGTTATGGCAGGGATTTTTTGTACCGCCGACCGGAATCATGATTATGGGTTCGGAAGAGCGAAAGCCCGGGCAGGCGGTATTCCGGATGATGAATTTCGGAGATTCCAGACATCTGCCGATGCAGGGTGAGGAAATCTCGCAGTCCGGGTATTTTGAACCGGTTTTCCAAAAATAAGAAAAATGTAATGGTGCCTGACCCCATTACGTGTAATGGTGCCTGACCCCATTACGGAAGGAGAAGAAAAATGGATCTTGGAATGTTGCTTTCTTTTAAGAAAAAATGGGAGGAATTCACGGCCCGTCACCCGAAATTTGCGGCATTCATTACGGATGTTGCGGGAAAAGGAATTGACGAGGGCAGCGTAATCGACATTACGATTACGATGTCGGACGGAAAAGTATATCAGTCCAACATGCGCGTGGCGGAAGAGGATCTGGAATTGATTCGCGGACTCATGAAGAAATAAGCATGAAGAAAAAAGAAATATAGAAACAAAAAAACGAAATCCGACCGGATTTCGTTTTTTTATCCATGCAGGAGAAGGGACTTGAACCCTCATGAGATTACTCTCACACGGACCTGAACCGTGCGCGTCTGCCATTCCGCCACTCCTGCAGGCATTAATTCTGCCGTTTTTCTAAGAAACCCGAAAGCCTTTATGGTTTTCGGGTTCTCAGTGCGGGAAAAGGGACTTGAACCCTCACGTCGTTGCCAACACTAGATCCTTAGTCTAGCCTGTCTGCCAATTCCAGCATCCCCGCATTTTTGCGACTCACTTATTTTAACAAGGACAATATGAAAAGTCAATCAAAACTTAACAAAAAAACAGAATCAGCTAATGAAAACGGAAAAAACAGGATAAAATGAAGTGAGCGGAAGGGAAAAAAGTACAAAAATGCGAAAAAAAACAGAATAATTTGAAAAAAATCACGAAATAAAAAAGGAAACCGGGAAAGGAGAAAGAATACTATCTATGTGGGCTTTTTATGGAGGTTATTATGAATATCCGGGAACGTCTTGAACAGGAAGAAAAAGAACTGCTCAGTCCTTATGCGTCTTTCAGCAGCGAATCGAAGGGCCGTCTTGTGCCCGAGGAGGAATGTGATATCCGTCCGGTTTTCCAAAGGGACCGCGACAGAATCCTTCACAGCAAATCCTTCCGGCGACTGAAGGACAAAACGCAGGTATTTTTAACCCCGGAGGGTGACCATTACAGAACGAGACTTACGCATACCCTGGAAGTATCCCAGAATGCGAGAACCATCGCAAAAGCACTTCGTCTGAACGAGGATCTGGTCGAGGCGATTGCACTCGGACACGACCTGGGGCACACACCGTTCGGACATGCGGGAGAGCGGGCCTTAAACGAAATCTGTCCGCTCGGCTTCGAACACAACGAACAGAGCCTTCGTACCGTGGATGTCCTGGAAAAAGAAGGCGTGGGCCTGAATCTGACATTCGAGACGAGGGACGGAATTCTGAATCATCAGACATCTTCCATGCCCTCCACGCTGGAAGGAAAAATTGTCAGACTTTCGGATAAAATCGCCTACATGCACCATGACATGGATGATGCGGTACGGGGCGGAATCCTGAAGGAAGGTGACCTTCCGAAATCAATCGGGGAACTTCTGGGCTACACCGCAAGAGAGAGGCTCGACCGTTTTATTCATGATATCATTACATATTCAAAAGATAAAAACGAAATCGGCATGAGCCCCGAAATCATGCAGGGCATGAAGGATCTCAGGGCATTCATGTTTGAACATGTCTACAACAATCCGGTCGCCAAAAGTGAAGAAGGAAAAGCCGAGGCACTGGTAAAAACACTGTATCAGTATTACATGGAGCATTTTGACGCGGTTCCCGAGGAAATCAGGAAACTTACGGAAAAGGGAGATCCGAAGGAACGGCTGGTTTGTGACTATATTTCAGCCATGACGGACAGATTCGCAATTGCGAAATATGAGGAAATTTATATTCCGAAATGCTGGCACGGCTGACGGGGGAACGATAGATGTATTATCCGGAAGACATTGTTGCGGAGGTACGCTCGAGGGTTGACATCGTAAGCGTACTGTCGCGTTTTATCAGTTTACAGAAAAAGGGTGCAAACTATGTTTGCTGCTGTCCCTTTCATAACGAGAAAACACCGTCTTTTTCGGTGAATCCTTCCAGACAGATCTACAAATGTTTCGGTTGCGGAGTCGGGGGAAACGTTATTACTTTTCTTCAGAAATACGAGAACATGACCTTTCCGGAGGCCATGGAATACCTGGCACCGATTGCCGGTGTGACGTTGCCGGAAAGAGACAATTCCGAGGACGCCAGGAGACGGATGAATCATAAAATGAGGCTCTACGAGGCAAACCGTCATGCCGCCAATTTTTTCTATAAGGTACTCTGGGACGAAAAATACGGGACTCCCGGGATGGAATACCTGAAAAAGCGCGGACTGACGGACGAGACCATTAAGCATTTTGCACTCGGGTTTGCCCCGATGAATGCCAGGGGAGTCATCGATTACTGCAGAAAGAACGGTGTGACCGATCAGGAACTGCTGGATGCCGGAATTGCCGCATTCTCGGAAAAAAACGGACTTTACAGCAAGTTCTGGAACAGAGTGATTTTTCCGATTCTGGATGACAAGGGAAAAGTTCTCGGATTCGGCGGCCGTGTGATGGGTGACGGAGAACCGAAGTATTTAAACTCCCAGGAAACGGATGTTTTTAACAAGAGAAGAAATCTTTACGGTTTCAATTTTGCAAGAAGCTCGAAGAAAGACCGGTTTATTCTGTGTGAGGGATATATGGATGTTATTTCCCTGCATCAGGCGGGATTTACGGAAGCCGTGGCATCCCTCGGTACCGCATTTACTCCGGAGCAGGCAAGGATTCTGCAGAGGTATTCGCCGAACGTGTATCTTTCCTACGACAGCGACGGTGCCGGCACGAAAGCCGCCATGCGGGCCATTGAGATTTTAAGGCAGTATAAAGTGACCGGGCGGATTATCAACATGAAACCGTATAAGGATCCGGACGAATTTATCAAAGGTCTCGGTGCCGAAGAATTCGAAAAACGGATGGAAAATGCGGAAGACAGCCTGTTATTCCAGGTACATACCGCGGAAAAAGGGTTTAATACAAACGATTATGCCGAGAAAACCAAATTCCATCATGAAATTGCACAGTTTCTTGCGCAGATGGAGGACCCGCTTGAGAGAGACAATTATCTGGATGCGGTTTCAAAGGAATACGGAATCAACAGGGAACATTTAAGAGAGGCGGTCGGCAAAGCCGCACTTGCCCTTGCGGATAAAAAAGAATGGGAAGAAGCACGGAAGACGGGGCCTAAGAAAAATGAGAAGGCCGACTATATGATGCAAAACGAGCAGCTGCTTCTGACCTTCTTAATAGAGGAACAGGGACTGTTTGCACAGGTGGAGCCGTATATACGGGAGGAGGATTTTTCAACCGAGCTTTACCGTGAAGTTGCCGAAACCGTTTTTGAAAGTTTAAGAAACGGGAAAGTACCGGACCCGGCCGATATTATCAGTCATTACGAGGATCCGGACGACCAAAGCAATGTTTGTGCCCTGTTTACGACACAAATACAGGATTTATCCGGGAAGGAGGAAAAAGCGAAGGCAATTGCCGAAATCCTGTATAAGATTAAGAAAAACAGTTATGAAAGGCATGCCGGGGAACGTGGCAGCAGCATGGAAGATATCCAGACGGACCTGAAGGAAAAACAGGAGCTGGAAAAACTGAAAAAAATCGTAATCCGGCTGTAAAAGCAATGAATTAATTAAAGCATTAAAGCAAGGAATTGATTTTTGAAAAAGAGTATTGAAAAAATCGTAAGAAAAGAAATTTGAGAGAAAAGATTTAAAAAATAAGAAAATGAGTGCAAATGAAAGGGGATAAAACCGTGGCACAGAAATCAACCAAAACAACAGGCAAAGCAGTAAAAGAAACGAAGGAAACCAAGGCTGCAAAGACGGCGGGAAAAGAAAGCAAATCCGCCAAAGCAGCGGAAAAGAGTACCGCAAAGGAAACAAAAACTGCGAAGACTGCAAAGAGCAGCGCAAAAGAAACCGCTTCGAAGGAGGCAAAGACTTCAAAGAGTACGGCCAAGAGTACCGAGAAGACGACGAAGGCCGAAAAGGGTGCTGTAAAGAGCAGTGCGAAAGAGAGTGCCGCGAAAGAAACAAAGGCAGCAAAGACTGTATCCAAAACCGCGGAAAAGACGACAAAGACCGGAAAGACTGCTTCAAAGAGCAGCGCAAAGGAGAGTACCGTTAAGGAAACCAAGACGGAAAAAAATGCAAAGAGTTCCGCAAAATCAGGTACAAAAACAGCCGGGAAAGAGGCAAAGACTGCAGAAAAAACAGCAGAAAAAACCACAAAAACCGCCAAGTCCGGATCAAAAAGTGATGCAAAAGCGGAAAAATCCGTAAAGGAAAGCAAAGCAGCAAAAGAGAGCAAAACCGCAAAAGAAAGCAAAACCGCCAAAGAAACAAAAAACGTAAAAGAGGCAAAGCCCGCGAAAGAAACGGCTTCCAAAAAGAAAAAAGAAGCATTGCAGGAGCCGGAAGAAGAATTCGATAGTGAAACCATTTCCGGTAAGGATTCTGCAGAGACTTTGGCTAAATTTGAGGAGAGACTGAAAGAACTTCTTGATTATGCAAAGAAAAAGGGAAATATCCTGGATGAGAATGAAGTCACCCTTTTCCTGGCGGATTTAAATATTGACGAAGAGCAGTATGACAAGGCTTCCGATTTTCTGGAGCAGAATAACGTGGATATTCTTCCCATCAGCGGTGACGACGATCTTGAGCCGGATGATGAAGCACTTTTTGCGGAAGAAAGCGAGAATGAGAGAGAAGGATTCCTTGTCGATGTGGAAAATATGGATGACACCGACATTCCGGAAGGTGTCAACATCGAAGACCCCGTCCGTATGTACTTAAAGGAAATCGGTAAAGTTAAACTTCTTTCCGCCGAGCAGGAAATTGAACTTGCACAGCGTATGGAAGAAGGCGACGAGGAAGCAAAGAAGAAACTTTCCGAAGCAAACTTACGTCTGGTTGTAAGTATTGCAAAGCGTTATGTCGGAAGAGGACTGCTGTTCCTTGATCTGATTCAGGAAGGTAATTTAGGTTTAATTAAAGCGGTTGAGAAATTTGATTACCGCAAAGGATATAAATTTTCCACATATGCAACCTGGTGGATTCGTCAGGCGATTACAAGAGCGATTGCCGATCAGGCAAGAACCATTCGTATTCCGGTTCATATGGTGGAAACCATTAACAAATTAATCCGTGTTTCCAGACAGCTTTTACAGGAACTCGGAAGGGAACCGTCCCCTGAAGAAATTGCGGAAGAACTGAAAATGCCGGAAGAAAGAGTTCGTGAAATTCTGAAAATTTCCCAGGAACCGGTATCACTGGAAACCCCGATCGGTGAAGAGGAAGATTCCCATCTCGGCGATTTTATTCAGGATGACAACGTACCGGTACCGGCTGATGCGGCAGCGGCCACGCTGCTTCGCGAACAGCTTGATGAAGTTCTTTCCACCCTTACGGACAGAGAGCAGAAGGTTCTTCGTTTAAGATTCGGTCTGGACGACGGACGTCAGAGAACGCTGGAAGAAGTCGGAAGGGAATTCAACGTTACCCGTGAGCGTATCCGTCAGATTGAGGCAAAAGCATTAAGAAAACTTCGTCATCCCTCCAGAAGCCGTAAACTTCGTGATTATTTAGATTAAGAAACGGTAATCTGAATTAAGGGGAGGATACGATTTGGAACTTGGAATCAGACTTTCCGCGGTTGCGGGCATGGTAAGCCCGGGAAAATGCATTGCGGATATCGGCTGTGATCACGGATTTGTCAGCATTGCGCTGGTACAGTCGGGCACGGCGGACAGGGTGATTGCGTGCGATATCAACAAAGGCCCCCTGGAACATGCAAAGCAGAATATTGAATTATACGGCGTTAAGGACAGCATTGAGATTCGTCTCGGCAACGGATTCGAACCGGTGAAAAAAGGCGAATGCGACGGTGCGGTGATTGCGGGGATGGGCGGTCCGCTCGCACTGCGAATCCTGTTTGACGGCAGGGAAAAAATTGCGGATTATAAGCAGATTATCCTGCAGGTTCAGTCAAAACTTCCGCTGGTACGCTTTATTCTGGACCGTTGGGGATTTGAGACAACGGAAGAGAGTATGGTTTCGGAGGACGGGAAATTTTATCCGGTTATGAAACTGCTTCCGACGAAGAAAAAGGAATTCTATGAATCCGCAGAGATTGACAATTCCGATTTTGACGCGTTTCTTCATCTTTGTGAAAAGCAGCTTTTAAAACAGTCTTCCGACTACATTTGTAGTTGTACTTACGGTTTTAAACTACTGGAAGACAGGTCGCCGTATCTTGCGATTTTTCTCGGAAAAGAAGAGGAAAGACTCCTCGGAATCGTGGAAAAACTTGAGAAAAATCCGGAGGACAATAAAGACCGTCTTGCTGAGATTTTAAAGGAAATCGATATCCTGATGCTTGCGAAATGGAAACTTCAGGGAAGGTAAATAAAGGGGAAAAGCAAAAAGCAAAAAAGTGTAAACGGGGGGTTACGATTATGCTTCTCAGAGAAATTCTGGACAGACTGGAACAGCTGTCACCGGCTTCTTTTGCGATGGACTGGGATAATTCCGGGCTTCAGATCGGAGACCGGGACGCCGAGATTCACCGCGTTCTGATTGCAGTGGATGCGACCAAAGAGGTAATCGAAGAAGCCGTCGAGTTGAAGGTCGATTTGATTCTGACCCATCATCCCATGATTTTTTCTCCGGTTAAAAAGATTGTGAAAGACGATGTTCTGGGGGAGAAAATTCTGACTCTTGCCGAACATCACATGGCGGTCTTTTCCATGCATACGAATTTCGACGTAATCGGCATGGCGGACGAGGTTGCGGACCGTCTGAATTTAAAACACAAACGTGTTCTGGAAGTCACGTTTGAAGACGATATTTCCAAAGAAGGCCTGGGCCGCTACGGAATGCTGCCTCGTGAAATGAGTTTAAAAGAACTTTCGGAAGAAGTGAAATTAAAATTCAATATCCCCGGTGTCATCATGTACGGCGAAGGGGATGCAATCGTCGAAAAAGTCGCGATTTGCGGCGGTAGCGGAGGCGATTTGATTCAGAATGCAATCGAAAACAAGTGTCAGGTACTGATAACCGGTGACATCAAGTACCATAACGCACTCGATGCAATGCAGGAAGGGCTTTACTTAATTGATGCCGGACATTTCGGAATCGAAAAAATCTTTATTCCGTACATGAAGGATTTCTTCGGCCGTGAACTGCGGGAGGTAATTGCCGTAAGTTCCACGCAGGAAGCAATCGGTACTTTTGTGTAGGCGGACACCGGAAAAGCGGTCTTATGAATAAAAACAATCGGAGAGAAAAATATGAGTCTGGAAAATACCTTGAAATTAACGATTAACGGAATTGAGAAAGAATATCCGGAAGGAATTACGTACGGAGAAATTGCAAAGGAATATGAAAAAGACGCGGTGGGCGGCATTGCGGTAGCAAACCACGACGATCACCTGATGGAACTGTTTCGTGAGGTGACCCGTTCGGGAAACGTGGAATTTTTGGATCTGTCCACATCCATCGGACACTCCGCGTATATGAGAAGCGCGGTTTTACTGTTTGTCAAAGCGGTTTACGACGTGGTCGGAAGGGAACGCGTTCATCGCCTGAAACTGGAATTTTCGATGAATACCGGATACTATTTTTCCTACGAAGCGGATGAGAAAATTACCGATGTTTTAGTTGAAAAAATCAATGCCAGAATGAAGGAAATGGTGGATGCAAAAACCGTCATCCGAAAGGATAATTTTCCGCTTTCCGAAGCAATGAAAATATTTGAATCCCAGAATATGCCGCATAAAATCAAAACCTGCCG
>Ga0247608_10002570_pt1 | contig 22390 bp, 41 predicted proteins | sample 176DNAGHGlowgp2_FD_193490 | JGI IMG/M metagenome (GOLD analysis project Ga0247608, IMG submission 193490) | Sheep rumen microbial communities from Palmerston North, Manawatu-Wanganui, New Zealand - 1766 DNA GHGlow gp2 | ecosystem: Host-associated > Mammals > Digestive system > Stomach > Rumen ...
ATTATGTCACCATCATATTCAATGTACAATGGAACTGCTTTGTTCAAAATTCTGTATGGATTCAAAATGTTTTTCTTGTTGTAGTATCTAATGGCTCCTTGGATTCCCAATCCAGCACCAAAGTTACCAATCAGTTCTTCTGCAGTGAACACGTTTCTAGTGTCAGCATCCCTAAAATGGGTCAATTTGTCAAATCTAATCATGAATTCAATTCTGGCACCAAATGGTAAATGATGTAGATTCAATGCTTGAAAACAGTTTAAGTTTTTGGTTGAAGGTCCAATACAATATATCATTGGATATAGGTCATATCCAGGAATACTGTCCTTTTGGCTATGATATTCAAAAGTATACCAAAAACCATTGACTATTCTGCTCGTTTTCTCAAAATTCTCGTTCATTGTTGATATATTTATGATTGTAACCAAAAATTTACATATTTTTATCAAAAAATCGTTGACAACTGCACTTAAAAGTTCTATATTGATCTTAGAAATTAAACAACGAGGTACAAAATGGCAATTATCCACACCAGCAAAAACGATAAAGAAATCACCACCACCTACAATGGTATGGTGGTCGCAACTTGCCGTGAAGATGTTCAGATTATGTCTGATGTCTGGGAATTATGGTCTTATGGCCTCGTGTATGATGTGATTACAGACAAGGCCACTAAAATCTATGGCAAGGCGGAGGTTGATGCTAGCCCGGAATTGAAGAAACTCTACAAGGAAAGTGTAACCCGCTCTAATCGTCATAAGGAAGCAATGAAAAAGTGGGCCCACCACAACCGTACCATTGAAGATGCCCATACATTGAATCTTTCTGTAAAGGAATTCAAGAAGCTCCGCCGGACTTATGGTGGAAAACTTTTTGATGGTTGTTGGGATTTGCTCAAGGTCAAAAAGTTCCGCAATTCGTTTATGGAATCTCTTGCCATGCAGCTCCGTAATTGGCTGAGCGAAATGGAAAATAAATATAGGTTCCCGTTCTCTCGCAAACAGGCTGAATTCGTTATGCCGTATTCTCGGTGGTAGATTTTATACCTCGTGAAACAAATGGACCTCTTTATGGGGTCCCTTTTCTGTTATTTCTTCTTTTTGCTAGATTTTTTCTTTTTCTTTTTCTTCTTTTTACGCTTTTTGGTAGATGTGGCAGTACTTGTCAGTACTACACCCAAGGGCCAGAGTCCGAAAAGGTGGGTGTCTATGTGGTGGTGGAGGAGGTGCATGTCTAGGGCCACAGGGCTGGCAGCGTCCGGCGAGGGGCTGGTTCACCCAATCTCATCATTGGAACTGCACAACCATCCATTGAATGTGGTATGCCTTGATCTGCCCCCAATGGTGCTCCGAACACCCATTGTAAAATCTTCTTCAAGCAAATCATTGTCCAGAATCCATTCCACCAGTTCTGATGGACTATAGTCACCATTTGCCCAATTGTCTTTTATAGTTTGCATCAAGTCCTTGTTGGCTAGAATTTTCTTGTATTTCTTTTCACCAATCTCAGGCAACATATATTGGAACAATAGTTCTTCCTTGAAGTCCTTCAGATACTCATCAAAAGAATCATAATCACTAGCCAGTTTGTCTTCTAACAAGTAATCATTATCATTTAGAATTTTCTTTGCTTCATTCAAATCCATTATTCTTTCCTCATGTCTGTATCTCTTTCTTCAATCCAGTACAAGATTTTATCTACAGTTGCTTTCGCTATTGATGGTTTAGTAAATTCTTCAAAAGAATTCTTGTTGATGTTTACAAAAATTCCTTCATTTTTTGCATCCAAGTTAACAGCAAAAACATTCTTGGTCTTTGGATTCTGTAAGAAGTAACCTATTGGATTGGTTCTTTTTACGATATAGCCAGCATCCAATGCTGCATAGATTGTTTCGTGTAGAACATTGGCAACTCTAATTAGTTCTTCCATCTGCATCAAAGCAGTCTCGTCTGCTTCAGTATTCTCTACCAAATAACCATTCTCGTTTAGTATATTCTTTGCTTCTTCTACATCCATAGATTCTCTCTGGTATTCAGCATGTCTAGCAGCATTTCTTCCTTTCAATACTTCGTAGACATAATAGCAATCAGATACAGTAGCAGATTGTTTGCTTGTTCTCCTGTCAGTAGCAAGATAGTCTGTTTCTTCCCTATTATCCCTTTTCCAATCTAGTCCTTCATCTTTGATTACCATCTTGATATGGTTTGCCACCCAAATCTTTACTTTGTCATCTGGCATATCTTCAAATTTGTTTATTGGTCTATTTCCTACTTGGTATGCTTCATTTACCAATAGGAAAACTTTGTTTCCTTTCTTTTCAACATCAATATAGGGCCAATAGCCTTCCATTGCTCTTGAATTTTCCCACATGCCATCACTCATTTGAGCGAAAACTGCTTCAATGATGTCAGCATCCAATTGTGTTTTCAATCCTGTGTCAATCTTACGATAATTATATATCCCCATATTTTAATCATCCTCTTCAATTGTCTTGTACAAGTCATTTTCAAGCAATTTAACAAGTTTCTTTGCCATTTTCAAAATAAATCTAGTTTCGTTTACTACATAATCTTCCATTTCGTCAGTCATTGTCTGTGGTAGTCCTTCCTTAGTAATTTTAATGGCAGTCCTGACATCGTTCAAAGCACTACTATATTCATCCAGGTCTTTCTTGAATTTTTCCTTTCTCTTTAGTTCTCTTTCTGGGTCAACATACTTGAATCCTGCTTCATTCAATATATTCTTTGCTTTATTCAAATTCATAGATTCTCCCATGTGTTTGAATTTCTGTATATCCTTAAGGTGTTTTTCTGCTTCTTCCTTAGTCTTATGGGAACTGATGATATGTCCATCCTTGTGGGAAACAATCACCCATTCAGCTACTTCACCTTTTGAATTCTTATGTCCTTTTTGATGTCTAACCATATTAGTCCATTACAAAATGACCATCTCTTTTTGGTTCTTCATATTCAATTTCATCACCAGTATAAGTATCAATTATAACCAAATCAGATGGTTTAAGACCAAGTTCTACCCAACAAATATGTTCAATACTATCCATTACTGCCCATAAATGCTCGCCCCAGTTCTTATGGGCTTTCTCAATATCATCAGTCCAAGGAAAACATTTGTTAGTAGCACCAATACCAGTAAAGTATTTACCAGTATGTTTGTTCTTTATGCAGTATCTACCTTCAGTAAATTCAAGTAAATATCCTGCTTTGTTCAAAATCTTTTTTGCTTCTTCTAATTGCATGTTACTTCTCCTTTATAAAAATTAGTCACCACTCCAGTTTCCATTTGGATGATCTTTGTAATACCTTGCTTGGTCTTCAGCAACATCATCAAAATAAGCTTTTCCTTTTTTCATTTCTTTTTCTACCAAGTCCTTATTGTCATTCAACCAGTTTCCAATTTTGTTAATGTTATCAACAGATAGTTCTGCTCTTCCGCCACTAACCATTTTAAGATCAGGAATATCAGACAAATCAAGGAAAGCACAATAGCCACTCCATTTGTAGAATGTTTTATTTGCCCAATCTACATTTATCACAAATGCTTTTTCAAAACCAGGCCAGCTACATTCATAATCTGATTTAACAGAAATTAGATCTGTCTTTTCTTCAATTTCTTTCTTTGTGAATTCTGTAATTTTATCTCTTTTTTCTCTATATAGTTCTTCAATGTTTTCAGATCTATCTACTTCAAATCCTGCTTTCTTTAAGATATATCTTATGCCAAATTCTTGTTCTTTACATTTAGAATAAACTTTATAAAATTCACTTAATGTATCATATGTAAAATCTTCAAGGGGCATTTTTAAGAATTCATCATACTTTGGATATAGTTTATTGTAACTACCAATGAAACTTGTCAATGCTTGCCAATCAGAATTCTTAAAATCTTTCTTGGTATATGTCTTACCATCTACAATAAGTTGGGCACTACCACGAGGTCCTTTGTAATTGTATTCTACATCTATTTTTTCTATTAGGTAGCCATTATTCTTTAAAATCTCTTTTGCTTCTCTCAATAACATATTATTTCTCCTTATTCAAATTTCGCATCAGGTCCTTTCAATTGCCAGGAACTGGTCATAAAATCTTTTCTAGCTTTGGTGTATTCTTTGTGGTTTTCTTCTGCAATAAATTTTACTTCCAATGCATTGAATGACAATAGTTTTACTTTTACGGCACAACATGTCTTTATGTCCTTTACCATAGTCATATAGATTCCATCCTTTTCAAGAATGAATCCATATTTCATTTTATCACTATGACAATTTGGACAAGGTTCTTTCATTATTGTTCCTCAAATTCACGCAAATCAGGCTGTAATCCAACTTTGTCACAGGCTTTCTTAAATTCTTCAATGCTCTTGAATACTCTAACACCATAAGTTGGACTTTTTACATATTCACGATAATTAGTTTGGGCCTTTCTTTCACCAGCTCTTTTTAGTCTAGCACGAAATTCCTGTGCTGTTTCACCTTCGGAAACTGCCCAATACCAATTTTCGTCATCTCTTGAAGAATAACAGTTGCCACCATCATTGAAGATACCAAATAAAGTCATATCTCTTTCGTCTTCAACATCTATTGGGTTTTTTTCCATAGAAATTTTTACATTGTTGTCAGTAAATTCTACTCTATATCCTAAATCTTCAAGGTCTTTTTGTACATTCTTTATTAGTTCAAGTGCTTTTTCTAAGGTAATTCGTCTATATCTACTAAAACCAGGTCTACCTGTATCATAAGTATAACCTTTACCTCTATCATAGCCAAGTATCATAGTTGATCTTTTATCTTCTTCGGAACCTTTCACATTTCCAGTAATAAATTCAAAATTTGAACCAGATATATTTGTTAGTTTAGCAACATCAGCTTTCATCTTTTGGAAATCTTCAATGTTGGTTTTACCCCTGACTTCTAATAGAAAACCATTATCATTTAAAATTTCTTTTGCTTCATTCAATTCCATAATCTATTCCTATTCTTTAATGAAATCTATCGCTTTCTTGTTTACATCCATAATTAATGCTCCAAAATCTTCCACAATTCATCGTTAATCTTTCTTACTGCATATTGCTTCGCAAGAACACTAGCATTTTTAAAGTAATTCTGCCCACGGATGTTGTTCATTACACCCTTCACCCAACTTACAGTACTCAAGTAAGCAATTCTAGGGGCCAGCCATTCCCTCAATTTGAAGAATAACAAGTCTAGGTTACTAATGGCTTCATTCTCTTTTTGTGTTTTGGGCTTCCTAATTAGTTTTCCTTTAGCATCTATCAAGCCCATTCTGAATGCTTCTGTTTTCGTTGGTATTGTAGTCAATCCTTTAAGGATAACAAAAACTATGGCATTGTCAATCTCCCTGTTATGGGTAGACATGTTGATTTTTGCGTTCTTTTGCTCAAAATCAAGGACTACTTTCTTTGATTCAGACAAGATACCATTGGCTTCCATATATGCAGACAACATCTCTGCATTGTTCACCAATCTATGCAGTCCATGTTGACTATTCGTGTCGGTTAGACTTTCTGCTAACCTTTTCCATAGTTTGTTGACTTGTTCTATTTCGTTTTCGTAATCCATTATACACTATTTATAAGAAAAGGCCCTATGATTGGGCCTTTAATCCATATATTTCATATTTCCTTATTTGGTTAGCCATATTGTGTCTATTCTCTCGTCTTCTTTTCCTTCTCTAACTTTTTCAGGAATCCAAGGCATCAGTGTCTTATCTACTTCTGTAAAATCTGGTTTCCTTTCATAAGGTGACCATTGATCTTCTTTAACGATTTGGTCTGCAACATCAGGAAAATCTTCACAAATTTCATCCCAACTAATCCTTCTACTAGGTCTGTATTTTGGTATATCCATTTGCTAATCCTCCAATGTTTTGTTGACCTAATTATATCTATACAAGATTCTACCAACAGAATTGTTGTATATGCTAATACCCAATTGAACTCTATCATCAGGATTTACTCTAATCCTGAATCTATTGTTTCGCATATTACCGGCAACAGTGCATCTAACAATTTGGCCGTTGTCAAGTTGAACATCAAACATGGCATTTGGGAAAGCTTCTATTACGGTGCCATCCACGATTACCATGTCTTTGACTTCTTTCTGTTTCTTTTCAGTTTTATCCTTCTTCATTAGTTTCCTTTTTTCTTCTTCTTCTCTTTGGTTGTTCTACTTGTTCTGTTTTTGTTGATTCATCCAATTCAGGCATAGTTACCATTTTGGGTGTTTCAACAGGTGGAACTTCAAATACTAGATTTTCTGTTTTCTCTGGTTGAACTACAGGTGGAACAGGAATAGATGGTTGTTCAAATACAGGATTGCTACCGTGTGGTTCATGTTTTAGTTCTTGTGCAGGGTCAATGTCAAGCAACTGTGTAGCTACATCAAAGATGTTTGTTGCTTCATTCTTTGGTTCTTCTACTTCTTCTTCTTGAACTGGTTCTTGAACTGGCTCTTCTGCAACAGGAACATTCTGTTCTACAATCTGTTCAATTGGTTCTTCTACCTGTTCTTCTGCTTGTTCAATTACAGGTTCTTCATATTGTTCTACCACTGGTTCATATTCTGGTTCAATGTCTTGAATAGGAAGTGGCTTGACCTTTCTAACGGGTTTTCTTGGTGGAACTCTTCTCATATTCACTCCAGATTTCTTAATGGGTGTTTTCTGTTCAGGATACTGTAGTTCTTCAATAGTATCAAGTATCTTTTCGTCAAGTTTTTCAAGTCCCTGAATACCAAAACGATAGAATATAGTATCAACTTTTCTTTTAATTGCTTCTGTCAATGTGTTGGCTGTATTCTCAATTGTGTTTTCTGTCAACTGTTTCTTGCTAATTTGGATTGGCCTATTGTATTGGTCAATTGGCATAGCATTTCTATACACTGGTTTTTGACGAACAACTGTTCTCTGTGGAACTTGTTGTCTATATACAGGAACTCTTTGCTGAACAGGTTTCTTTGGAATCACCTTTGGTGGTTCTGGTTCATAGTATTCTTCTTCGCCTTCATCTTCATATTCATACATCGCATTGTATTCTGGTTCCTGTTCGGGTTCCTGGTACATTTCCTGTTCATAGATTGGCTCTTCTACTACAGGCTCTGGCTCCCTAGTTCTTTGTTGTTTTCTTTCATCTTCTCTAACAAAATCACGAAAATTCATATTATATTCCTTTTAATAGTTATGGTCTATTATTTATATGAAGCTATAAATCTTCTATTTCACCATCATCATCTTCATCATCAAACTCAGTAGAAAATAGTTTATCTGGATTTAATGAGATTATATATCTGCTAAACCCAAATGTCTGTAAACAAGTATTCAAAAATAATTCTTCTTTTCGTAGAATTCTGTAAAAATGATCTGGATCTGAATGGCGAAGTTCCTTTAGTTCTTTCAATGAATCATTGTCACTAAAATAAGCACGAAAATCTTCACCCTCACCAATGCTTTCTTCTATCTCTGCTATCTTTTCAGGGTATTTCTGCATAATCATTGATAGTAGATACATTGTATCTTCTTGCTTATTACTGGAAGAAGACCCACAATCAATGTGTAGGTCTCTTGATTCCATTATAGCTTCTTTTATTTCTTGTAATGATTTAATCATTATGATAATACTACATCTATTTTGTCAATGATACCAAATTTCTTGGCTTCACCAGGTGTCATATAGTTATCATAACACAATTCTTTTTCAACTTCTTTAAGTTTCTTTTTAGATACTTTAGAAATGTATCTAGCAGACAAATCTGTCCAGTATTGAAGTTCTTTTGTTGTGTTTGCTATATCATCTAGTTTTCCACCAGTCAATTCAATTCCAGCTTGGTGAATCATTATTCTAGAAGATGGGAAAGCATATCTTTGTCCTTTTGTACCAGCACAAAGAATCATTGCGGCCATTGAAGAACAAGATCCAGCACAGATAGTTCTAATTATGATGCCCTTCTTCTTGAGCTTTTCAATCATGTCAATCAAAGCCCAGCCAGCATCACATTCTCCACCAGGAGAAGCAATATACAATGTGATTGGTTCTTTTGTTCCATCATCATAGAAGTTCAATCTTCGCATTACTTCTGTAATGATTCCCCATTCAATAAATCCAGTCAACCAAATGATTCTATTGGCAACATAATAGTTATTCCTTAGATTGTTGAAAAAATCTGGAATAATCATTGGATTCATTTGTTGGGCATTAGGTGGGACTTCTCCGTTCTTGTAATGCTTCCAATTGTTCTTCTGTCAATTGTGCTTGTTCGTCATCTTTCTTCTTTGGTGTCTTTTTAACAATAACCTTTGGCTTATTTAGCTTCTTTGTGCTTTTTGAAAAGATTGACATAACTTTCTCCATTAAGATTAAATACGTGCTGTTGATTTGGTCTTATACCATCAATTTCTTCATCGTATATCACTTCAGGTTTACCACTCTTGATTTGAATACCGATTACCACAAGCCAATGAGATACTACCAAATTGTTCAATTATTCGGAATTTCTTTTCTGCATTCCTAAGTTTAAATATACCAATGCCTTTGTCTTCATTAAGGAATGTATATTCTTGACCAGATTGATCTTTATAAATTTTTCCAATTTCAAATTTAGACATGATTTAGTATTTCGTCCTTCTTGATTGCTTTATTTAGTTTGTCAAATACCTTTACTTTCCATTGGTCAATCTTGAATTTTTCATCTTCAGTCAATGTATCGTAATCTTTTACATAGATTTTAGCATAGTCATCAAAATTCATTTCAAGATCTTCTAATACAGAACATACTATAAGTCTTACGAATTCATTAGTTGTTACATTCTTGCTGTTGAGTACAAGTGCCATTGTCATTTACTCCATAGTTGTCTACTAATTTTCTTAATTCTACACAAAAACCGTCCTTATCAACCATATTGTCAGGTAAAATGTTAATTGCTCTTTCTACCCAATCCAACATAGTTGATGATTTGACGGTTTTTGATTTATCAAATAATTCATTTGAAGATTTAATCATTTCCAAAACCGCTTTCATTGCTTCAGGGTTCTGTACAATTTTCAACATTTCCTTCTTTTTATTAGGAAGTAATTGTTGTGGTTCTGGGAATTTCTTTTTATGCTTCATATTTGAATTAGTTGTTTTCTAGTTTGCTATAATCTTCCCACAATCTATTGTTAATTTGATCTGCAATGTCCTTGCTAACAGGGAAGAAATATGACTTCTTCTGCTTGTTGCTCATATTTCGTGGATATGAGATGAAACGAGAACTACCATTGTCAATAAGCTTAATACCAGTCAACTTCAAAGCATCATTGAATACAAGCTGAGCAATAGCAACACATCCACCCTTTCCATTTTCAATAGGTAGAATTTTAGTTGATGTAATAGTTAGATTTTCCATTTTATTTTTCCTTTTTCATTTTTTTGATTGTTAAAATATATTTACATTATTTTTGAATGTCAATATATCGTTTCTTAATTTAATGTGTCTGCATAACTTTCCAAATCATCAATTGTTTTTTGAAAAGCATCAGGTAAAATAATTCCACCATTACAAACTAACATATAAATTTGTTTAAATGCAGCTTGTATTTGTTGGACGGGCTCTGTATCAATGACCTTCAACATTTTGTCCTTTATATTATTAGGGACATCAATGTTTGCTGTACATTCATTGTTTTCGTCAATGAAATTTTTATGAAAATCATTTAGATACCAACAAAGTTTCTTGACGTCTTTCTTTGGTGTATTTTTATCTTCATAACGCATGGCATATTTCCAAGCATTAGATAAATCACCAATCAAATGACGTGTAATCTCAATAGCTTCTAGACCACTTTCGTGTGTTCTATAATGTATTGGTGTGTTTACTTCTTCTTCAAGTGTCTGTGCCATATTAAATAGCATCCTCGTTCTTCATGTATTCATTACTAATTTTATTATTTATTCTCTTTTGTTCAGCCGCAGCTTCTCTAAGCTTTCGTTCTGATTCAATTTCGTATAAAGCGTCTTTTCTTTTCTTTAATGCTGTATTTATTCTATACGGCAAAAAACCTGCAATAAAAAATCCAAAAAGAATTAGACCATACTTCAAAACACAGGCACCTATTACTAGTGCCATGTGTTGAGTATATTGTCCTGCCAATCCAAAACAAACCAAAATATAAGCATAAAGAATTATACTAATAACTGTAAATGTTGCTACTTTCCAATTCATTATACTTATCCTTTTTAGAGTGTTTCGTCTTCGTCAAGAATCAAAATTGCTTCTTCAGCATTTGGGCATACGTATAGTTTTTCACCATTGATTTTAATAGGTGTTAGTACACCAACATTAACTAATACGCGGTCTCCAACTTTTAATCCTTTTGGAAGTGGCTTGACTTTTCCTATTCTTTTGTCATAATGGCCTTCGCCAAGATTGGCAATTTCGAACATGGAATAAGCAATTTGAACGATTCCTGGGATGTATAGTCCACCTGCAGATTGGGTAGTTAAATTTCGCAATATCATTCTATCATCTAATAGCTTCATTTAACACCTCACAAGTTTACTGTACATCTTCATCATCTTCAACAATCATTTGAATGCTGCTTTCAGGAACAACATTGTATTTTGTCTTGATGCCAGTCTTCTTATTGGTAATTGTAATTTCAGGTGCAGTAGTAACATCAGCAACTACTCTATCACCAACCTTTACATTCATTGGGATTAACTCACCAGTAAATACATTCCATTCACCAGGGCCAACAGCAACCACATTGAATATGGCTAACCCTTGCTTGGCTAATGGTGTGATGATTCCAGCTGCAGACTTCTTTTCTTCACGCTGCAAAAATACTTTATTACCTGTTGCTTTCATTTGCTTCTTCCTTAGTCCAAATTACTTTATATTCATTCGTTGCTATTTCTTCTTCAATCTTTAATACGAACTTTGGATTCTTGTATGATTCCATCAATTCCTGTGTATAACACATTGATTGAATGGGGTCGCCATAAGGTACCCCATTTTGGTCGCAACGAAACTTCGTAATACGCCAAATGCTCATATTATGCCATTACCTGCTTTTTGAGATAACGAGAAAGATGAACAATGGTAGCCTGAGATGCACTCATGGCCTTCTTGTTACGAATGATCTGTTCAGCAGCCATACAAATTTCTGCTTCAAATGAAGTCAAAGGACGAAGATGATTCTTCGCAACCTGAACATGACGAACATTCTTTACAGTAGTACCAGTAACCTGCATACGATTACGGGACTGAATGGTGGGGCTGGTGACTTCGTAAGTGAGGCCATCGTGTGTATTAAGTACATAATTGCTAAACATATTTTATACTCCTTGTTAAATGTTTAATGTTTAGTTATGTTTCATAATATAGAAAACAAAATTGTTCATAAAAATTATTTTAAAAATTTTTGAACTTCTTGTTTTGTTTTCCAATCATTAAATCATGTTCCCAATTATAGCAACAAAAAAGGCCCCATATTGGAGCCTTTCATTTTTTTTATATTTTTTGTGGAACTTTTATTTTTTATATGCAATTAATTCTTTTTTTAGATAATTTAATATATCTTTTGTATTTTGTGCTACATAGTTGATTTTTTTATCAAAATTTTTAATCACCCAAACATATACATATCCGGTATCTGATTTCATACCAATGTTTTCATTATTTTTAAAACTTATACTGCATATATCATTTGATTCATAATCAGATATTTCTGCAAAATCTTTATTATAGTAGTAAGTTTTTACATTGTAATTTTTCTTAATTATATCCAAAATTTTACTTAGTGTTAATCCATCTTTTATAGAATTAAATAGCTGAGCATCATAAATTTTTGTTTCAAGATCAGCATGTTTACGTACCAAATCAAATCTTTTTTTATCTAATTTATTTAGTTTAGCATAGTCTTTATCTATTGTACTATGTCTATGAATTATATTGTTAATTTCATCATCAGCATCATTAGTTAAATTATCATATTCTTCATCTTGTGTTTCTGTATCTTCCAATACATAACCCTTCTTATTAAGAATTTTTTTAGCTTCGTCTAATCTCATAATTTATTTTCTCCATTTTAAAAATTTATTTACCCATTTAAAATTTATTCAGCACTCAATCCCAATTCTTTCCAGTTATCTAATCCGGCATAACATACCTTATAGATTGAATCAAATGTCCTGAATGTAGATTCCTTGCCACGTCTTTTTGGATTCTTAACAAATTCGTCAGAACACATGTAGTCAAATACTTCTAGTTTTGTATCTTCGTCTGTAATGTCCTTTCCAATAGTTCCCTTAGAATCAAATGTCTTGTAGATTTTGATTCTAGACAAGATAGTTTCAAGTCTTTTCATAGAATTTTGTGCAGCAATTATAATGTCAATGCAAGTACACTTGTTCAATAGTTCTGGTTCAACCTTAATGATTTCTGCTTTGCTCAAATTGCTAATGATTATAGTTTGTCCTTCAAATACGAAGTGGTTAGGAATTCCTTCTTTGCCCTTATTCTCGGCAGACCAATCTTCACAAGCCTGCTCAATGGTTTCGTTATCATCCAAATCAGTAGTATCTACGAACTTCTTATCGTTCTCTTTCCAGTACATTTCACCAGAATCAACCAAGTCCTTAAGAAGTTGAACTGATTCAGCATCCTTGAAAATACCATCACAATCTTCAAATACAACTACCTTATCACGGTTTTCCCATAGTGTAGTGTAAATGTCTTCTGCTGTGACTTTTCCTTTGATCTTCACCCAAGTCTCATTCTGTTTACCAACATCATTAAGTTCTTTCTCAATGTTGTAGTATTTTCCAATGGTTCCTTGACCAGTAATCAAGAGAGAAGGCAATAGACCTTTGGCAGTCATTGTAACATAGTTATTGATGTCATCAAATACCAAGTCAGGATCTGCATATTCTGTTTCTTCTAACTGTGTTTCGCCCTTCTTGATGAACTTAGAAGATACGATTGTTTCCTTGGCCCCAGCATTTACTTTGATTCGTTCATCATATTCTACTGTTGTATCTTCTTCATCAGGAGAATTCACGAACTTTCTTACTGCATTGTTCTCTGCACCAACAGCGTCGGCTATCTCAGATACACTACCACCTTTGGTGAACAAGTGCTTTGTAATGATTGACTTAATTTGTAGTGCATTGAGATTCGTGATCTTCATTATCTCTTTAAGTTCAACATCGTCTTCATATAGTTTCACCACTAGGTCGGCCTTATTGAGATAGATTTTACCATCGTATTCTACTTTATGCTCAGTAAGCATGGATTCTTCCAATGGTTCTTCATTTTCTTCAGTATCAAATGAATTTACATCCTTAATGATTGCTGCAATGTCTGGTAGAAGTTTGGCAAATGTAGATTTACCTGGTTCAGCATCATCAACAGTAATTTCTTTATCTGGATCTGCTACAAAATTCCAATCCAACCAGAATGAGATAGAATGAAAATTGTTTCCTGCCCAGTTTATTCTAATGGCAGAACTATCTGTCTTACTAGCAAATAAATAGCCAAAATAGTTACCTGTAGAATTGGTAAAATTCTGACCATCTATTTCTACATAGTCTTGACCAGTTTTCTTACTCAAAAAATCAATGATTTTTACAGATTCCTTGTATGCATCTGTAGCACTATAGGATTCGTTTAAAAAAGAAGCAAAATTTTTCATATTTTTCCCTTTAAAATGTTTTGTAGTATTTATAAACTTTATCGCATTTTAAAGATTTTTCTCAAATTTGAATTTTTCTTCCCATTTTTCCTTAAGAGCTATTTTAACAGTCAAAGGCATCTGTTCTAGATACATTTTGGCTTCTCTTGCACCAATTTCATATTCCTGACAACAAGCATAAATCAACAGTTTTTCGTCTATTTCATCTTCTTTCTTTTGTTCTTTCTTCTTATATGCTTTGTAGTCAAAATAGTGTTTTCTTCTAGGGTCTATCAATCCACATATAAAATTATAATGGTCTTCGTTTGATAGATTATATTTTGAAAGCATTGATATGATTTGTGTATATTCTGGTCTACTACTCACGAACCTGTTGACCATAAATGGATTCCACATCTTTTGCTGTTCTTCTGTCAAGTCTTTCCACGGTGTCTTAATAGATTCTGCCAATAGAATCATATCATACAATGATGTTTTCTTTTCTTCAGGTTCTGCATTTGAAGTCTTCATTTATTCGTTCCTCTTTATAGTCAATATAGTATTTTTTAAAACCATATACGATTTTTGGAATTAATTTTGTAATCAATGGCCTGTGTAAGTTATAATCAAAATTTACACCAGAACTTTCTATCAAGAATTTTTCACTATACTTTATATTTGGTTGTATATACTTCTTATATACCAAATTGTTGTAAAAATTATCAAACGATATAGACTTTTCAAAAAAGTTGAATGAGAATATGGGTATATTCCTATAGAAACCAACCATCTTGGCTGGTATGCTATCCTGATAAGTTACATCAAAGTTTATGTCTAAGTAATCGCTCTTGAATTCGTCTATTATTTTCTGTGTCTGATTATTCATAGAACTTAGACAGTCTAGATATAGGCCATTCTCCATGTACTTTCTTGTTCCATTTTTCATAGAATACTTTTCGGAGTTCATTGAAGTTCTTTGAAGGAACACCACTACTCTGATGTTTAACAACAATGTCAATGGTTACTACTTTCAATCCTTTTTCAAGCAATTGTAAACAAATGTCACAATCGTAGAAATGGTATTCTTTCAATCTTTCATCAAATCTCAAACCACCTTCAAATACTCTCTTTGGGAAAAACATACAGCATCCATCTACAGTTGCCATATAGTCATGTACACCTGGAAAATCTTGCATTGGGTATTCAATCAATTCAACCAATGTTTCTCCATTTTCATTCTTGATTTCTTGTCCATTCTCGTCTTTCTTTGGTCTAATTCCACCTTGAATGATATACCCAGCACCATTCAATTCTCTTCCTGGTGCCCACCAAGTACAACTATTCTCCAATTGAATCGTTCCAATCAAACCTGCACAACCAACTGTCTTGTCTTCAAATAGCTTGCCCAACTTGTAATCGCATACATCTATTCCTTTCCTAATTTCAGAATCTTCATGACGAAAACAAATAATAGGATCATCTTGTTTTAAAATGATCTTCTCAATGGCATAGTTATATTTTTCAGACATTGAATTCAACTTGATAGTCTTCTTCTTTGTCTTAATTTCGTTAGGAATGTAAAAAATCTTATCTGTATCTACTTGGTTCTCTTTTCTCTCTTTAACAGGTATGATCTGAATCATTTCAATTACTCCATATCTCTTTGTATAAACTTTATTTCCTGGTTCACATTCGTATATCCAATAAGTATATCGTTTGCGAAAGAACTATAATCAGTTACAGTTGTGTTTGGATCTTTCCACAATACCAATTTCGCAAAATGGTAAGAACCTTCCAACATTCGTTCTCTTTCTTTCCTATCAATTCCTTCACAAAATCTATCAACATCTATTGGTAATTCGTTGTATGTGTTAGCACTATTTATAATAGAAGTTCTCTTTTCTTCTGTTATGTGCTGAGGGAAAATATAGTAAGTCAACAAACAGCGATTTTTCTGTCGCTCTATACGTTTGTTGATTTCATCTCTTGGTAATGGCTTATCGCCAAATGTCTTTAGGAATTTATCTACTTCCACCCAGTCTGCTTCATACACATGACCCATCTTAATGAACTTGATTTCATTGTCAATATAGCCTACTGTAGCTGGCAATGCAGTTCTATCTATAATTTTTGCTAGTATGTTCTTTTCTTCAGTTGTATTGACATCCACAAAATACAAGTAATAACTATTTACCCATTCAACATCTCTCTTGTAATCTCTACAGATTGAACAAGAATCTGAGCTGAAGATGTAAACTCCGGTTCTTGTAACCGCATTACGAAGTTTTCAAATGCTATCTTTTGTGAATCAAACATTATACGCAACCCATCAATTCAAGAATACATGCTGCAATCTGTAATGAAGGATCCGAAGAAGTGCCACATCTAAACTCAAATTCGGCCAATGTGATAATCACCTGTGATGGATTCTTTGTTTTCAATGGCAAATGCTCAAATAAATTGTGGAAAAAGTCTGTGTAACTCATTCCTTGTTGTTCAACATAGTTCCTAATCTCGGCCAATTTCTTTTTTTCTATTATCATATTTGCCAGATCATCACCAACATCCTTGAATGATAGAATTCCTTCGTCAATCTTTCCATATACTTGTGAGTATTGTTGTATTGTAGCAATGATTTGACGGATAGAAGGAAAGTATGCTTCACATAGTTTTGGTATTACATCTTCGTCAAATTCTACCTTTTCAAAATTTAGAATACCAGCAATTCTCTTTATGATTTCTGGCATCAATTCTTCTTTGAACTTTGACATATTGAAGTCAAATACTTGTGTTCTACCTTGCCTTAATGCAGGAATTATCTTCGCTAAGTAATTACAGGTCAAAATGAATCTACAGTTTGAAGCATATTCTTCAATAAAAGCACGCAGAGCCTTTTGGAATTGTGGTGATAGACCATCTGCCTCGTCAAGAATTACAACCTTTTGCCCACCAGAGAAGGACATAGTTTGTGCGAACTCAGCAATCTGTGTTCTAATTATGTCAATGGAGTTTTCAGACGAAGCATTGATGTAGATGTATTCAGCACCCAAATCATGTATCAATGCCTTAGCGAGTGTAGTTTTACCGCGTCCCTGGTATTGGAGAACACAGTAATAGATTTGGAACATTACCTGTTTTTACAATGTTCTTAAAATAATTTTTATATTCTATTGGAAGCACTATATCTTCTAGTGTAGTAGGACGAAAGTGTTCTACCCATAGAGAACTACTTACTTTAGCCATTATTTGCCTCCATTCTTTCTTTTAGCTGCTCTACGCTGTTCTCTATTCTGTGGCAAAATCATTTCACTTGGCTCTCTTTCAGAATCATATTTTGGAAATAGACAAGAACAAGCAACTGGTTCACCTGTATCTGCATGGCGACCTAGATAACCTCTACCGTGGCATTTTTTACAATTTGGCTTTGGGTCATTAAGAATCAAGCCAATTCCTTCTGCTGCGGCCTTAATAACTTTGAGCGGATCCATTTCTCTCAAATTCACTTCTTGTTCTTCGTCTTTCACTAACATTTTCTTATCGTTCATATTTTATTCCTTCTAGAAGTCCTTTTCCAATTCAATTAGTCTATATTTATTTTGTAGTTCTTTTATTAAAAATCCTGTGTGTTCATCAAATGACTTTATCACATTCTCCAATGTAGCAATTTCTTTTAGATTCATTCGTTTTGGTTTAGTTTTTGTGTGCTTTATGAACTTCATTATTTCATTGAATTCCCTAACAAAAATTCTAACTATTTCTCTTTTAAACTCACTGCTTTTATTTTTATCAAAAAGACCATTCGTGTATTTGCTGTCCATCATAATATAAGTTTCATTATCGCTTATGTTTAAATAAATTTTCCAGTTACCAGTGAATCTTTTCTCATAACAAAAAGCACCAGCATAGGTGGTATATTTTACAAATGTATCTTCAATGTATTTTCTAGCTTCTCTAAGCATTTATTCAAAATCTTTTTCTATTTCTTTTTTCTTATTTTCAATTTGCCATTGCTTATACTTTAGTTTCATATCTTCAGCCATTTTTCTAACAAGTTCCCAATACTCTGTTTCATTCATATCTATTATTCTATCTGTCAAGTCACTCATTTTCGGCTTACTACCCAATGCTTCTTTGACAAGTGAGTGCTGACGCAAGCTACTATGCCTTTAGGCTAGTGGTTAAGCAGCACTATAAAAATATATATAAAAATGTTGACATAAAAAATTAAAAATGCTCTATTAGTCAAATAGAATTATTATATATACAATATATGGCTAGAAAACAATTAACAGAAGAAGAAAAGAATCAAATACGAAATTCCTTAATAGAAACTAGATTAAGGAGACAAAATCAAGTAATTAAAGTATTTGAATTGAAAGTTAATTGCCATCAAACCAATAAAGAAACATTTAAAAAACTGAAAAATTATTTTATTCAAGCAAAATGGGTATATAACGATATGTTAAGTTTGAGTAAAATAAATGAAGATGAAAATACTGAAAATATATTTGATTATAACTATTTGGAACATAAAACAGTCCATAGATTTGATAAAGATAAAAATTATATAGAAGAGCAAATAAGTTTACCTGTATTTTTACATAGAGGTATTGTAGCACAAACAAAAACTAATATAACAAATTTGGCTAAAGCAAAAAGAAAAGGTATTAAAGTAGGTAAATTAAAGTTTAAATCTGAATATAATTCTATACCTATAATTACTGGTGGAATTAGATTACTAGATAATAGCCATATCACTATTCCAGGATTTAAAAATTTAAAAGTATATGGCATGCATCAAATACTAGAATTAAAAGACTATGAAATTGCAGATGGAAGATTATTATTGAAGCCAAGTGGATTTTATATAAAAGTAACTGTTTGTTTAAATAAAAAGGAGAAAAAAGATAGACAGCCAACACATAAAGAGGTTGGACTTGATTTTGGTATAAAAGATAATATAACTACATCTGATGGAGAAAAGTTAAATTGTAAAGTGCAAGAAAGTGAATACCTAAAGTATCTACAAAAACATCTAGATAAGAAAAAGAAGTATTCTAAGCATTATTACAAACTTATCAATCAAATCAGAAAAGAATACGAACATCTTAGTAATAAAAAACAAGATGAAACAAATAAAATCATTCATTATTTGAAAAAGAATTATGATGTGATTTATTTCCAAGATGAACAATTATCAAAATGGAAAGAAGATTCAACATGTAGTAAAACTATTCAACATTCGTATTTGGGTAGAGTAAAAGCAAAATTGGTTAGTATGAAAGGTACACAATCTTTTATGATTGATAAATGGAAACCAACCACAAAATACTGTCCTCATTGTGGCAAACTTAATAATATAAGTTTAAATGAAAGGACATATAATTGTGAATGTGGTTATTCTATGGATAGGGACATTCATGCTGCTTGTAATGTAAAATTGTTTGGCTCAACACAAAGAGCTGAGTGCCTGGAACAGGCCTCCGATTCATTTTTAGCAAAAACTAAAGATGTCAACGAAAAAGAAGCTATCACCCTTTAGGGTGATGGTAGTTCACAATTGATCTTTCAATTGTTTATTGTAGACTGGCTTGATTTTCTTGTCTTCAATGGATTCAGTCAAATCAACAATTTCATCAATGTAGTTTTGAATGATTTTTCTATCTTTGCCTTTAGCAGCTTCTTTCAAACGATTGAATTTTACATGGAAATCACCAAGTCTTGTAATGTAGTCTGTAGATTTTGTGCTTTCCTTGAATGTTTCAAATTCCTTCAATGTGTAGTCAAAAATCTCTTGGACATCCTTATTGAATGATTCCAAACGAACACCTTCGGCCTGTTTATGGGCTTCCTTAATCATTATTTGACCATACTTTACATAGTCCTTTTGGATTTTCATTACTGCCTTATCCAAGTCTTCTGGCTCGCCAGTAATATAGAGTGTATCGTCTTTACATTCTACTTTCAAGTTAGGGAATACACCAGTTTCAATTAACTCTTTCATACCAGTATAAGCATCTTCTGCCACAACATGGCTATCGTCTTCTATCCATTTCAATTCAATCGTTTTCATTAGATACGCTCCTCAATCCATTCAATACATTTGTCTAGTTTTTCATCTTCAAAAATTTCTCTGTCACTAAGTTTTTCTGTGTTAATTTTCTTTACCAAGTATTCCCAACCACCAGGATAAATTTCAAATCTAAGACCATTGTCAGCAAATAGTGTTACACAGTCTTTTGTGATCTGGTAATCACCTTCAATCTTGCTTTTAATGATGTCTGCCAATTTCTTGTTTGCTTTGTAGTTAAGCTCGTTGGCCTTTCTCCACTCAGATTCTGTCTGTGGTTCTTTTTCACCAACTACACTTCTCATTGCTCTTTCGCTCCAACTGGAACTACCTTTGACTTTCTTTGCTTTTTGTTTAAGTTCAGTCACAGATTTTGCCCATGATGGTGTTTGTCCATTTAAAATTTTCTCCCTATCCCAGACAGAAAATATACCTTCTTCAGCATCTTCTTCTGCAGTACTCTCTAGAATGGTGTAACCAGCATTTTTTAACAACTTATATGCTTCATTGAAATCTTCTACATCATCAATTTCAATCTTTCCACGATTCTTCCAGTATTCAGCAGTGCCCTTATCCAATTGGTCTAATAGATACTGACAAACTTCATCAAAGATTTTGTGTAATGTCTTTGTATTGAATCCACGCTGGAAAACTATTTTGTATGTGTCATAGAAGTCTTGAATGTTCAAGTCAAATATACCAGTCTTACCAATGTGGAACTTTCTATTCAATTCATTGTTACAATAAGTATAACATTCCTTGACTTGGTTCTTGTCAATCTTTCCTACTTTGGATTGAACAATGTTATCATCGTCCTTAGCCAATGTTCTAATGGTCTTGATTACATCAACAGGAAGAACGAATACAGGACCGGCAGTCATATCTCCACCACGCAGTCTGTTTCTTTCAATTTTTTCCAGTTCATCTACAAATTCATCATTATCTAAGTTATCCATAATTCTCTTAAGTTCTTTCTGTAAACCATCTGTATTGATTGGTGTCTTAATGTTTTTGTCAGATAAATTCTCAATTACTCTTACAAAATAGTAATAGTATTGCTGGAGAACTTCAACTGCTTTTGGTTTACGAAGGAATACTACCAAACCATCAATAGTGTCTTGGTCTAGTGGATATGGCTTACCAGCTTTCTTTGCTCTATGCCAATCCCAGAACTTTTGAATAAACTTGTCTTCTTCTGTTAGATTAGAGCCACCTTTCTTGTATGGTTCAAGTAATCCCATAGCAAACTTATAATACTTACCAAATGTTTTTTCCAATGTTTCATCTGAAGCATTGTTAATAAACTTTACTAATTCAGCATCTGGTTCTACATTATTGCCTTTCTTCTTTTCCCTATACCAATCCCAGAACACACTAACGATTGCTGCATATGGGTCAGCTTCTCTAGCTTTGGATTCATGCCATGGTCTAACTTTATTATCCCATAATTCTTTTGCTTTTGAATTTAACTTAGATTTTCTACCAATTTTCTCTGTCATTAAATCAAAAAATTTATTAAAACTATAATTTGTTCCATTGAAGTTAACATCTGGGATTTCATTATCAAATTTAGATTCAATATATTTTTCTACAGCATTTATTGTCTGTGGCCCTTTATTTTCTAAAAATCTACCTATATAATAGAATACATTAGCAGAATCTTCATCACCAAATCCTGTAGGAATATCAGTTTCTTCAGTAGCTTCGTTCAATTTACCCATTACATATTGCTTAAATTCCAACATTATTTCTTCCTCGCAAATAAGTCCACCTGTTTAATGCTATCTGTAATCTTCTTTTTCAAATCATTCAATGACAACTTCTGTAATTCGGACTGTTTCCACTGTTTGACCTTCAATTCGTAGTTTTTCGTGTATTTCTTCTCATCCAAAGTAATTGTGTATTCTGTAAAATCCAATCTACTAATCAATGGTTCTCCATCTGCATCTAGAATTCTGACATAGTCTGGTGTCAAGAATATATCTTCCAAATCCAAGATTGGGTATTCGGCAGTTTCTGTCTTGTATGTAATCTGTAGACATCTATTGTTCTGCTTTCTGTATTCTATTAGAACATGGTCATTTTCCAAGGACTTCACCCAGGAATATATCTCCTTGATGTCCTTGTTCCATTGTTCTTCCATTGCTTCGTAATTTTCGTTGATAAATTGTTCAAATCGCATATTGTATTTATAAAAATGGGCAGCTCGTTTAAAAGCCACCCATTATAGCACATTTTTTAAAAAATTATAGCTATCTAGACAAAATCTAGCCCTGCTTTCGCCACATTGTAGTTGTTTATGGTGTATTTTTCCAAATCCATGTTCTTTGGAAACTCTACACCAAATGTATAGCCAAAATTTTCCATACCAGGACTAAGTCTATTTCCATTTTCTAGCCAATACATCCCACATAGAGAAAAATCGCTTAATTCATATGTTGTGATGAATGGGTCAGATGAAACAAATATATCAAACAATGGTTTCTTTCTAGTTTCATCCCAATAAGTGAAAATCTCGCTAAAATCTTCAATAAGATCAGATTCTCTATTTTTCTTGGCTATCTTGATGAGTTTTCTATAACTATCAATGGGAATTAGTCCTTCTCTGAATTTGGCTGGAACCTGAAAATATAGATT
>Ga0247608_10002571_pt1 | contig 22383 bp, 19 predicted proteins | sample 176DNAGHGlowgp2_FD_193490 | JGI IMG/M metagenome (GOLD analysis project Ga0247608, IMG submission 193490) | Sheep rumen microbial communities from Palmerston North, Manawatu-Wanganui, New Zealand - 1766 DNA GHGlow gp2 | ecosystem: Host-associated > Mammals > Digestive system > Stomach > Rumen ...
CATATATTAAAACTTGTTTTATAAATACTTTAACTAAACTTACTATTAAACTCGAAAAAAATACTCTTTTTGAAAGTAATAATTTTTCATTTCTTGATGGTTCATTATATTTTGGTTCTTTTATTAAAAAACTTGCAAAAAACAATAAAAGTATAATAATAAAACTAACTGTTCCTTTAGGCCCAGTGGAAATTGCATTTCCTATTAGAGCAAATAAAATAACCCCTATAATAGGAATCTCATTGCTTACTCCTGCTGCAATAATTGCAATACTAAATGGAGATACACTGTACCCCATAGAAACCTGAGACAACATAAATGTTGCAATATATAAAATTATATACTTTTTTGATATTACATTGGCTAATATATTTTTTGGATTAGCTAATGTTTCTTTTGTATTTTCTGTTTCAGTTATATTTTGAAACATTTTTACCACCTCTTCTTTTTTTAATAACATTGTACTACTTGTCCTTGGCGTTTTTTGTCTGTTTGAGTATGCTAATTAAAAAAAGTTTTCTACATATATTGCCATTTTTGTATCACTTTTTTTCTTTTCTTTGGTATTACGAGCTTTATTCTATTATATTTTGTCGAAAATTTCAATATTTTTTGAAAAATAATTTATAATTATATTCTATTATTTATTACAAAAGAGTAAATATATTATTTTAAAATCCCGCGTAAGCCGACCAACCGGAGCAAAGCGCAGGGCGACTGGAGAAATCGACATTGTAGCTGAATTTTTTGATAGAAAAATTCTAGGTACATAAAGATTTCGACACCAAGGGATTAAAAAATAATATATTTACTCTTTTGTATAATTAGATACTTATATGAAATCTTTTATTCTCATATTTCTCAAAAAATCTCTTTATACTTCCATTAACCAATCTACTAAAAGAAATTCCTGTTTTTTCTCTAATTTCCACAAGTTTATCATAAAACTCTTTTCTAAATAAAATTGATCTATAAATAGATTCTGTTTTGTACGGTTTTTTATAAAACTTAATCTTATTTTCATTTTGTAATTCAGTCTCAACACAAATATTTACAAGTTTGCTTACTGATGTATCATATACATTTTCACATAAATACTGTAATTTTTCATATAAATCCTCATCTATATGTAAACTCCTAGTTATAATTTTGTCCTTTTTATATAGTTTTTCAATCGGTTCCATTTTGTACCTCCTATTATACAATAATATATTTTAAATTATATAAAAAATTATTATCTAATTATACTAAGTTATTTTATACATTATTGTATAATTAATGGTTCATATTTAGTGACAATAGGACCGGTTCTTTTTGGCACTGTGACATTGGGATTGGTTCTTTTTGTTACCAAAAATTAAGAACCACGTTAAATGTGGTTCTCGTTTACTAGTTATTTTTTCAAAAAACAATTTATTACTAGATTTAATGAATTTATTCTTTATTTTCATCTTTTATTGAATTTAGTACCGCTTCGCTTAAACCTATTCCTGTAACACTTTTATTATTTGCGCCTTTCATACTGGAGTTTGAAAGTCTTGTTTCATGTTTTACAAAATTATCAACTGTTTCTACATTAAACATCTCTTTTTTAGTTTCTGTTTCATGATGATGTCTTGCCCCAGTATTACGATATTTCATATATTTAACAATAAAATAAATGATTCCTACTAAAAAGAATAAAAATCTATAATCAAAGTCACTTAATAACATATAAGCTATTAATGCTAATACCTCTAATAATGCAGAGACTCCAAGTAATTTTGGCATATGTATAGGTACACTACCCATAGTTTCTTTGGTTCTCGCATTAACTGCAACATAATGTAAAAGTCCTTTATTTTTACCTTTCTTTTGTTGGTAACTATATAACCAAACTGGAAGATATGCTGTTTTCCATTGTTTTCCTTTTACCTCAAGATTTTGTGTATCCCATCTAACTCCACGGTCATAGTCTTTTAAGGTATCATTTGCAGCAAATCTTGCTATATCTTTTGATTGAGCATCAACCAATCCTCTTAGTTGATCAACATTAGTATCACGTTTTTCAGAGCTGTATCCTTTTAAATAATTTGCATTATATTTAGCTGCATTTTCGATATCAAATGGCATAATTGAATTTATAATATTATTTGTTTTATTTGAATGAGTATCTAATTTGTCAGAACTTGATTCTACAGTTAACCCTTCTATTGTTAAATCAAATTCACGTTCAACATCAAATAAATCTGCATCATAATATGTACTTCTACTGTCTCCATGACGTACAGTATATCTTCTAACTAAATGTTCACCTTGTCCAGCAAACCTCGCATGAGAATTTACATCAACTACCATATATGGAAAGTAAACACCCATAATATTATCTGTAGTAAATTCCTGCCTAAATCTTGGATGAGCAAAGAATTTTCTCTTACCTACAAAACTCTCAATTTGTTGTTTTGCTTCATCTTTTGATATATTAAAAGGTAATACAACATCTGGAACTACACCATTTGGAATTTGTTGGTTAACAGACAATGTATTTCTACACCAGTGGCATCGTGCTTGAGTACTTTCAGATGTATCAATTACAACTTCTGCTCCGCAACTACTACATTTAAATGTCATAACATCATTTGTATCTGCAATAATATCTTGTGTTCCAGAACCCATAATTTCGCCCTTTAGATTTTTTATATCTGTTTCCATACCTTGTATTTTTTCTGGTTCAAATTCATGTCTACAAAAATTACATCTTAAATGACCTGTTTTTGTATTAACTGAAATATCAGTCGAACCGCATTGAGGACATTTATTTTGCCCGTCTTTAGCACCTATATCAGTTTGAACAATTTTTGGTCCATTTTCTTCATTGCTGTCACTATCATTTTCAAATAATTGATCAGCAGCCATTAGCTACACCCCCAAAATCTTTTTCTTTTGAGCATCATAATCTTCTTGTGTAATTAATCCTTCATCTAACATTTTTTTGTATTTTGCAAGTGCTTCATATGGATCTTCTTGAGCCCCAGTATTTGTAGGTTGTTGAACTGCACCCATTACATTACCAGCGGCATTTAAGCCCATTCCCATAAATGCCATTCCAGATCCTCCACCATTTTCTCCAGCAGATTGCATACCACGTGCAACAGATTGTTGCATAAAAGAGTTTCCTCTTGCACCAGATAGAGCATCAGCTTTTTTAACATCACTTAATAGTGCTTTAGTATCTTCATCATATTCAATTGCTTGAATAGCTACTTTTACTATTTCTAGTCCACGATCAGATTTCCATTGGTAACCTTCTTCAACAGCTTGAGACAAGCTCTTAGCAAATCCAATTTGATCTCCTTGAATTTTAGTAATACGGTTTCCCTTATCTGGATCATTTGTGTAATTTGAAAATGCAGCAGACAAACTACTTACAACTTCATTAAATAATTGTTCACCCGCATCATTATCCATATCTGCAAAATCAAAAATTCTTCCATCTGATAGATATGTTACGGGAACGAAATTTTTTATAAATAATATTGGATCAACTATTTTTAGTGTATATGTACCTCTTGTCATAGCACCTACTTGTGTTCCTAAAAATGCATCATTCCAATATATTTCCGTCTGTGTTCCAAATTTGTTATTTGGTATTTCTTTTTGGTTAATATAAAATGCCATTTGTTGAGATCCAGGCATACCACCAAATTTAAATCTTTCCCAACTTTGTTTAACTATAGATGTCATAAATCCATCACCAGCAAAAATTGATTTAGAATTTTGGTCATCAGATGTATATGTAAAACCTCCTGGTTCTGTAATAAGACCAGTAATTGCTCCTTCTTGCATTGTAATAAGTGTCATTCCTTCAGGTACAACAATTTTACTTCCATTAGTAATAATATTTTCTGAACCTTTTGTATTAGACCCTCTTCCTGCATTTTGTCCCTGTTTTACTGCTGGGTAGATACCAGCTGTTGCTGGAACCCCTGGCATTGGAACAAAATAATCCTTCCATTGATCTGCAAATGTTCCTCCAATTGCTCCTGCGAATGCTTTAATAAATCCCATAATAGAATCCTCCTTCTACTCTATTTTATTAATTCATATTGTATATAATTTTGTTGAAAAATGTCAATAGGTTTACACATATTTATCTACTTTTATAACAAATCTACCTTTTCGTGTATTTCCTGAAATTTCTTTAAACTCAAATCTACCTTTTCCACGAATTGTAATTATGTCACCTACTTTAATTTGTTTAGATGATTTTGTTTCAGTTTTAAAATTTAATAATACTCTTTCTTGCTCAATGTATTCAACAGCTTTATTTCTTGAAGTCCTTGCTAAACTTGAAACTATATTATCCAGTCTTAGTGAGGCAATAATCTCTGTAAGTTCGATTTTATTTGTCTCTATCTGTTGTAAATTTTCAATTGAATCTATTTCTATATTTGCAGATGAAAATCTTGTTAGTTCTCCTAAATTTTGTACTAAAAAATTTTGAATTTCGTTTTTTACAACAATTTCAGCACCTCTTCTTTTAACAGAAATATCTCCAATTTTTTCTCTTTCTACTCCAAGTTTCATAATTGCACCTAGATATCTTCTATGATCAAATGATTCATCTAATTCAATTGGTAATGTAATTTTAATTATACTAATTATTTTAGGATGATTTTTCCTTGCCATTTCCTCTGTTAGTTTTTCTGGGTATAAAATCAGAATTTTTCTTTCAGCTTCTCCAGCACCACCAAAGAAATAATAGTTTTTTATTTTTATTTTTTTTAAGAACTTATTAACTAAATCTTGTTCTGCTAAATTTAAAAAATCTGTATTTTCTATTTTATTTCTTGTTTTACAAAACTCAAGTTTGTCTAAAACTTTCGCTAGAAGTAACTTGTCATCTTGATTTTTATAGTCAGCCAGTAATTCCTGTTTATTCATACTTAACTATCATTCCCTTCTAATGCAAAAAAACAGTTTGAAGAAAAATTAAATTCTAAAATTGTAATCATTTTTCAAACTTAGCATTAATAATTCTATCAGCTTTCATTCTACTATAAAAATCATAATTTTTCAATAGCTCTTTATCCGAACATCATCCATCATTATTCCCTTTTCTTTTGCTTGTTTTATTAAATAATCTAATTTAGCTTGATTTGCCTTTATATTATAAGAATAAAAATCTATCAAATCACTTTCAGCAAATTCAAAATTTTTATGTGCTTGTATTAACAATTCTTTTGTTAATATAATGTTTTTTATCAATTCGCTTCTTTTCTCTTCTTCAGTTTTATCAAATATTAAGCTTTCTCTAATATAATTATATTCCATTAATTTACACCTCAGTAATATTATATGCAATTTATTTATTTTTAGTAAAAAACGGAACAAAAGCTTTGATATTTTTGTTATATCAAAGCTTTTTATTATTTTTCTATGTATATATTTTTTGCTACTACATCTATTTTAGCAACATTCATTGCAGTATAATTCTCTATATCTGATACTATATTATTTTTAAATTCTTTTAAACTTTCTGGTATGTTATATCCAAATACAACAGAAACTTCCATATATATTATTGGTCCTGCTGAAGATTTTTGAACTATTGTCCTTAAAACCTTATATATTGCTTGCATCTTTTCTGCTTGTATTTCTGCAATTTGTCTAAAAACAGAATCTGATATAGTAAAATTCCCCATATAACTAAATGTTGGTCTAATAATAGATTTTTCTGATACATATGGCTTTTGTCCTAAACCTTTTGGTTTGAATATTTGAAGTGGATCTAATAAATAACCAGAAAAATCCTTTTTTATTTCAAATGTTGGAACTGGTATTACATGTTTTCCTTCTGTTACTCTAATATTTCTTGCAGTTTTCATCTCTTCTTCTGTTGCAACATCATTTATATATGTTGTTTCACTTATTTTTGGTAATCCAAGATTTTCAGCAATTTTTTCAACCATGCCATCAGATGTACCAAGTATTAGAATTGATTTTACTTTATACTTTTTTAATGCTTTTTGAATTTCTTTTTTTTCATCTTCATTTAGAAATAGTGCTTTTTTAACTGTTTCTATTTTAGTAGCCGCTTTTTTGGCTGATTTTCCTGCTATAACTCTATTATCATTTATAAGCAAACCATCATCTATTATAAAATGAGCATCTTTTTCTCCTGCAACCATTTGTGCTCTATAGCTTTTTCCAGTTCCTGATGGTCCAACAAATGCATATACTTTCATTTTATCAAACATGAAATTCTCTCCTTAATTAATATATCCGCCCATCTTGCTGAAAGGGGCTACTCTATATTTTTCCACTTAATATTATATGAAATTTGAAGTCAGAGGTAGGAACTTAGACTTATAATTCCTACATCATTGTATATAATTAAAATTAGACTAGGATTAATAAGATAAAATCCCAGTCCATTTTTTATACTATTTCTTTAATTTTTACACTTCTTACATGGTCAATTTTTTCCCATGATGTATCTTGTTTAAATAAGCATTTTAAGTTAATTAATAACCATGATCCCATAAATAGTGGATAATATAATGCCCATTTTAACATTGGTTTAATTGGCTTTTTTTCTAAATACATAGTAAGTAATGCTGTAAATATTGGAAATAGGAATGTTGGCACAACAAATTTTACAATATTTAATATTAATTCAAATGTAGACATTGTATCTAATAGATAAATTGCAAAATTTGAAAGTAATAGCACTATAGATACTATAAACATTGGTATACTTCCCATAATATACATTAATCCATCAAAATTCATTATTGTTTTATTAGTTTTAACTGCCTTTGCAAGATCTTTTGTATATTCTTTAGTACATTGAATATGCCCAACTGTCCATCTACTTCTTTGTTTCCATGATGGTTTAAAACTTTCTGGTTGTTCATCATATACTATTGCATCTGTTGCCCATCCTAATTTCTTACCTTTAATTATTTGTTTTAAAGAAAACTCTATATCTTCTGTTAATGTAACTGTATCCCATCCAGTATTTTTAATTAAATCAAATTTAACCATAAATCCTGTACCATTTAATAATGGAGATAAACCTACATTATATCTTGCTAAATGATAAAATCTGTGCATTGTCCAGTAAAAGAATGCATATCCAGCTGAAATCCAACTTTCTGTAGGGTTTTTAATATCTTTATATCCTTGAACTACTTCTTCTCCTTGACATAATTTTTTGTTCATAGCATTAATAAAATTCTTATCAACAATATTATCTGCATCAAATACAAAAAATGCATCATAATCTGCTTTTTCTTCTATTTTTTGTTTTAAAAACCAATCTAGTGCATATCCTTTTGTTTTCTTTGTTTCATCAAATCTTTTATATACAATTGCTCCCGCTTCTTGAGCATATCTTGCAGTATTATCAGTGCAGTTATCCGCAATTACATATATATCATATAGGTTTTTATCATAATCTTGATTTTTTAAGCTTTCCACTAAATTTGCTATAACTTGTTCCTCATTATGTGCTGGTATTATTGCCATGAATTTGTGTTTTTTATTTTTAATTAATGGTTTTTCCTTAAACTTAATTAATGAACAAAGACTAATTGCAAGCTCATAAAGCCAAAATAAAACTGTTATATAAACAAGTGCTTGCCTCAATAAATATATATATTGCATTTATTTCTCCTTTTCTTTATTTAATTAATATTTTTACACTTTATATATTATACTATTTTTTTCAAAAATTTGCAATATTTTACTAAAAATTTTACTAACATTGTTGTAGTTCCGTTACAATTCACAGTTATATAAATATATTAATTCATTTCTTCCGTTATCCAAGTTGGCTTAAATTTGTACTAAACTAAAGTTTATTAACCATAATCAGTATAATAAAACAATAAATGACTGCTACAAAGGTCGAACTCATACATTCATTAATATATTTATATAACTGTGAATTGTAACGTAGTTCCATAACACAATGAAATCGAATATATTTAATATTAAATATATTCGATCTTTAAAATTATACTGAACTGTAACCTTAAACATTAAAATTTAAAATGGAATATTAATTACTGGTTTTCATAACTAGAGCACTGTGATTCATCAGGTGTTCCATTATGAACATTTGTCTTAGGTGTTACTACTATTGATTTTAAATTACATAGCCCATTCTCAGAATTGTTGTAAATACAACTTGATACTGTACAGTTTATTTTTTGCCTATTATCCATAGTCACTCATTCCTTTCTAAAGACATAAACTAATTAAAACTTTAATGCCTTATATATTTATATTATCAATTTTTATTATTTTTATACTTTCTTTAAATTAAAATTCTATTTAAATATGATTAATAAATTACTGAGTTTTATCTTTATAGTGTACATTATCCCATTTTTATTATTAGATATTAATCAATTTTGAAAATAAGCTTATATATATGATTTTACTATTGATAGTATCACATTAATAGATTTATTTATTTTTTTGTATTAAAAAATCTTGTTTTAAATTTCGCTTTATTTAAATCCAATGAAAGTTTTACCTTTTCTGAATTATTATGCATACTTTTAACAAATGATGTCTTTGTATTAATTATAGTAGTTCTCATATTTTCTGTTTTATTTGATATAGTATTTTTAACCTCTTCTTTTTTGTCATTAATTACATTCTTTAGGTCTTCTGCTTTTTCATTAATGTTTTCTTTTATTTCATTTACATTTTCTTTAACTTCATTAGTTATTTCTTGAATTCTGAGCTTTATTGTTTCTAAACCTGGAAATGCATCAATAAGTCTTCTGTATCCCCATGATTTTTGTGCAAGAATTTCTCTAACCCTTCGTGTTATATCTTCAGTATTATCCTCTTTTTTCTCCATTCCAATCTTTATAGTAGTTTTCCTAAATCCAATAATTATAATTGTTGATATTATATTATCAATAATATATATTGCAAAAACTATACTTGCAATAATGTTTAAAACTATCATATCAGCTTTATTAAAACAATTGATTAAAAATGGATTTGTAAAGTATGTTAAGATTAATCCAAATAGTCCAAATGGTATCAATGTACCCAAGCAAACTCTACCGTCTAAATTAAATTTTCTTTTGCTATAATCCCACCATCTAGCCTTAAATAGTTTCTCCATTATCCAACTTGTAAAATATTCTAGAGTTCCACATGTTAAAACTGTCATAAAAAATAATACTATTGGATCACTATTATATTTGTATAATAAAGCTGTAATTAATACTGACCCATATCCATATATTGGACAATAAGGTCCAATTAAAAAGCCTCTATCGATAAATCTTTTGTGTTCTCTATATTTTAAAACTACTTCCATTGTCCACCCTGCTGTAGAATAAATCATAAATAGTAAAAAATAGTATGTTATACTTATTTTCATTTTGTCCTCCTAGAATTTAAGAGGTGAGAAATGTGAGGTGAGATTTTCAATTTTGCATATCTCACTTCCTATTTCTCACTTTGTACTTCAATCAAAAAATAAAAAAAAGATTAAAAAACTCAGGAAAATTATCATTCGCTTTTAATCTTTTAATTTTTATATGTTTTAGTTTTATTATGCTATATTTCTTTCCAAAACCAATCTAAGCTATTATCAATGCTCTTAAGGTTATTCTTTTTTGCTTCTAAATCATCTATCCATAAATATGAAAAGAAAGTAATTAATATAAATAGGAAATCCCATACTATGCTCTTTAACAAAACATTAGATAAATGTGCATAGTCTTGAGTTAATGCAGAAACTTGTACCACATGAGCTATTAAAGAAAACAAAAATAGCACTAAAGGTATCATAGCTATAGAGCTTTTCTTTATTTCTTGTCCTAAAAATATTATTAAAGATGTTGCAAGAACAACAAGTAGTAGTGTTAACGGATTAGTCAAATCAAATATAACCATTTACTTTTCCCCCTATCTTTTGTTTTTTCAAAAATATAATATCATCTTTAAATAGTTTTTTCAAGTGATTTTGTATTACTTTTGTATTACTTTTATATTACAATTATATTACAAATTTAAGCCTTTAATTGTATCACGTAGTATTTGAGCACTTGATGAAAGCTTTTGTTGGTCTTGTTCGTTTAATTCTAATTCTAGAATTTCTCTTATTCCTTTATTTGTTACCACTGCAGGAACTCCTATGTAAATATCTTTTTCATTGTATTCTCCATTTAAGTATGTAGAAACAGTAAGTAAAGTTTTTTCATCATTTAATATTGCTTTTACTAATTTAGTTAAAGCTACTCCAATTCCATAATATGTGGCTTTTTTCTTTTCTATTATTTCATAAGCAGCATTTTTTACATCATCTCTTATTTTTTCTAAGTCATTCATTGATTTATGTCTTTGTTTCATTATTTCAGTTAGTTTTTTACAGCCAATGTAACAATGTTCCCAAGGAACAAACGAAGAATCTCCATGTTCTCCCATTACATATGTATGAACATTATTAGGTGCTATATTTAGTTTTTCTCCAACTAAATAACGTAGTCTTGCTGTATCTAGCATAGTCCCTGAACCTATAACTTTGTTTGTTGGCAATTTTGATACTTTTTGAACTACATATGTAATTATATCTACTGGGTTTGTTGCAACAACAAATATTCCCTTAAATCCTGATGCCATTACTTGTTCTACTATATCTTTTGCAATTTTTGCATTTGTTTCAACTAATTCTAGTCTTGTTTGTCCTGGTTTTTGAGCAATTCCAGCTGTGATTACAACTATATTGGCATCTTTACATTCATCATATTCACCATATCTAATATCCATTTTTGCTGGGCAATACGCTATTCCATGTGCTAAGTCTAATGCTTCTCCTTGAGCTTTTTCTTTTACCACATCTATTAATACAAGCTCATTTACTCCTCCTTGGTTAAATAATGAGTATGCAAAACTCATTCCTACAAAACCTGTTCCTACTAATACTACTTTTCTTTTTTCCATTTTAAAATCAATTCCTTTCTACATTTTCTCTGGCATTTCTATTCCTAGTAAATACGCTCCTTGTTTTAATACTTTACTTACACAATTTGTTAAATAAACTCTAGCATTTTGTAAATCTTTATCCTTATTTATTATTTTATTCTCATTGTAGAATATACTGTAATTTTTTGCAACATCTATTAGATATCTTGCTAAAATTCCTGGCTCATTTTTGAAAGTTACTTGTTTTAATATATCTTCAAAGTTATATAATAAGTCAATTAAATTTAAAGAATATTCATCCATTAATGTTTCAGCTTTAATGCTTTTTAATTCAGGAATTTCCCCAACTTTTTCTAACACACTTTTTGTTCTAACATATGTGTATTGAATATATGGCCCCGTTTCGCCTTGAAAGTTAAGTGCTACATTCCAATCAAAAACTTGATCTTTTATATTAGTTGATGCTAAAGTATTAAATACAATTGCTCCTACTCCAACTTTTTTAGCAACCCCATCTTTGTCGGGCAAACTAGGATTTTTTTCTTCTATTATTTCTTTAGCTTTGTTTATAGTCTCATAGATTAATTCTTCAATTTTAACAACATTTCCAAGTCTTGTAGACATCTTTCCGGTTGGAAGACTTACCATTCCAAAAGAAACATGTTCTAGTCCTTTAACATATTTTTCATCTACTAAATCTTTTGCAACTTCAAATATTTGTTTAAAATGAAGATTTTGTTCATAAGCTACTACATATAGGCATTTATCAAAATCATAAGTTCTAGCTCTATATAAAATTGCTGCTAAATCACGTGTAGCATAGATTGTTGAACCATCTGATTTTTGTATCATACAAGGTGTGCTTATCCCTCTATCTTCTAAATCAACAATTTTTGCACCATTTGATTCTGTTATTCTTCCCTTTGCTTCTAAAATATCTATTACTTCATTCATTTTATCCTGATAAAATGATTCTCCAGCATATGAATCAAATTTGACATTTAAAACATCATATATTTTGCTAAATTCTTTTAAACTTAATTCTTTAAACTTTTCCCAAAGACTTGCACAATATTTATCCCCATTTTCAAGAAGTTTGAAGTTTTCACGGCATCTTTCTAAAACCGCTTCATCTTTTTTGCATAAATCATTTATTCTAACATACATATTCATCATTTTATTGATAGGATCAACAGTTAAATCATACTCTTTTCCCCACATTTTGTAGGCTTCTATCATTTTTCCAAATTGAGTACCATAATCTCCTAAATGATTTATTCCTGTCGTATTATAGCCAAGATATTTATAAACTCTATACAAACAATTACCAATTAGAGTTGTTCTCAAATGGCCTATATGGAATGGTTTTGCAATATTTGGAGAAGAATATTCTACTATAATATTTTTTCCTTTTCCAAAATCTGATTTTCCAAATTCTTCATTATTAGAAAAAGCTTTAAGTAACTCTTCTACTTGTAATTCTTTATTAATATAAAAGTTAAGATATCCTCCTGCTATTTCAACTTTAGAAATATATTTTTCATCAATTTGAATTTTCTGTTTTATTTCTTCAGCAATTTCAGGTGGAGCTTTTTTTAATTGTTTCGCAAGACGAAAACAAGGAAAAGCGTAATCTCCATTATTTTTATCTTTTGGAGTTTCAATAAAACTTTCAATTTCATTTACATTCATATCTATAGTTTGTGCTATAGATAATGCTATTTTATTTTTAAAATTAATCATTTTTACTATCAATCCTTTCAAAGTCAAAAATCAATTTGCATTATATTCTTTATGTTATTTGCATTATTTCATGTTTTATAGTATAATATATGTATTGAACTATTTTTCAAGAAAGAGGGTGCTTTAAAATGTCTAAAAAAAACAAAAAAAAGTTAACCATAAATGATTTTCGTTCAGAAAAACCATCACTTAAAGAAACTATAAAACCTGTTAATTGGCATAAGGCTTTATTAGGTAATATATTAAAGTTAAAAGATCTCTATACTAACCATATAGCATCAATATCCGAAAAAATAAGCAAAAGCGATTATTTGCCAAATACTACTAGCATCTTTGCTTGTTTTCATCCAATAGCAACTTGTAAAAGTTTATTTAAAAGAGTTCAGATTAAAATTGATAATAATCATAATTCTATTAGAAATGCTATTCTTAATAAAGAATCAATTTCTCCATATAAATACTTAACTAATCCTATAACTGTACTTAGAGCTTATAAAGAAAGATTCTTTCCACCAAAAAGTAAGCATATTCATTCATCAAAATCTTCTACTAAACCAAAAGAGAATCATAGGTTATTTGCTAACAAAATAAAAGCACAATCTTCTAAGAATACTAAAGGTGATAAAACAATTAATCCTAATAAAATTAATCCTTCTTTAATTGAAGCTATTCAAGCTAAAAATGATGGAAAAGTGGCTTAAAGTATTTTTAACTTTAAGGTTTTTATTGTAATAATACTTTATAATTTACTCAAAATAATCAAGCTTCATAGCTTGTTTTATTTTTTTCATAATGTTTTCTGCTTCTTTTTTTGCCTTAGCAGTTCCTTCTAATAAAACTTTATCTATTATTTCAGGATGAGCTTCCAAGTAAGCTCTTTTTTCTCTCATTGGTTTTAAATACTCTATTATATTTTGAGCAAGCTCTTTTTTGCAAGCTACACATCCACGTTTACCTGCTCTACATTCTTCACAAACCTTTTTTAAATCTTCTTCTCCAGTAAATAATTTATGATAATATGCAACCATACATACATCAGGATTTCCTAAATCATCTTTTTTAATTCTTTTAGGGTCAGTTACAGCACTCATCACTTTTCTTGTAATTTCTTCTGAAGTATCAGATAAGTATATTGCATTTCCAAGAGATTTACCCATTTTATCATTTCCATCTAGTCCTTTAATTCTCTTATTTTCAGATAAATATATTTCTGGCTCTTTTAAAACATCTCCATAGATAGAATTAAATCTTCTAACGATTTCCCTGCATTGCTCAATTAGAGGTTCTTGGTCTTCACCTGCAGGAACCACCTCTCCACCTAAAATTGTTATATCTGCAGCCTGGTTTACAGGATAACCTAAAAATCCATAAGTGATGTTTTCTCCAAAAACTGCTTTTTTCTGTGCAAGTTCTGTTTTAACAGTAGGGTTTCTTTCTAATCTTGCAACAGTAACAAGGTTAGAAAAATATATTGTAAGTTCTGTTGTTTCAGGTATCATAGATTGTATATAAATAGTAGTTTTTTCAGGATCAATTCCACAAGATAAATAATCAATAACAAGTTCTCTAACATTTTTTCTAACCTTTTCAGGATTATCGAAATTATCAGTAAGAGCCTGAACATCAGCAACTAAAATATATTGCTCATATTCATCTTGAAGCTTCACTCTATTAATTAGAGATCCAAAATAATGGCCAATATGTAATCTTCCTGTTGGTCTGTCTCCTGTAACAATTCTCTTTTTTCCCATTTTTTCCTCCTTTTTCATTTGGGGACGGTCCTTTTTTGTAAATTTTATGTAAATACCTCAAATGGGACCGGGGCCTTTTTTGCAATTTTTTAAAAGAACTAATCCGCGTCAGCATTTCGTTTTTTAAAATCCGTATGGTGGGTATCCCTAAAGGGGGTACCATAGGATTTTAAAAAATGATGTGCGGTTAAACAGGATTAGTTCTTTACATAACATTTGCAAAAAAGGACCGTCCCCATTTGAAAATATTATGTTAATTCATATCCATTTTTTGTGTCTTTTATGGTATAGCCTTTTTTAGCAATTTCATCCCTAATTTTATCAGACTCTGCCCAATCTTTATTTTCTCTTGCTTTTTGTCTTTTTTCAGCTAATACTATTATTTCTTCTGGTACTTGTTTTAGCTGATTTTTAAGTGGTTCTTCAATTTTTAATCCAAGTACTGTATCAAACTTTAATAATAATTCCGCAAATTTTTTTGATTTTTTTGAATTTTTTATAACATCCCAAACTATACTCATTGCCATTGGCATATTTAAATCATCATTTATTGCTTGGTGGAATTTTTCTTCGTAATTTGTAATTATGTCTTCTTCTATTTCATCATTTCCTCTTAAATGGTTTTGATATCCTTCCTTTAATTTTATTAATGCTTTTAAACTTGAATCCATAGCTTCCCACGTAAAATTAATTGGTATCCTATAACTCGAATTAAAATTAAACATTCTATACGCTTCAGGTGGATATCCCTTTTCTTGTAAATCCGATAATGTGTAAAAATTGTTCAAACTTTTTGATAATTTTCCACCATTTATTTTTATAAAATTCACATGCATCCAGAATTTTGCTGGTATTTTTCCACAAAATCCTTGAGCTTGAGCAATCTCATTTTCATGGTGAATCGGAATATGATCAATTCCTCCTGTATGAATATCAAATTCTTCACCTAAATACTTATATCCCATTGCTGAGCATTCTAAATGCCAGCCAGGATAACATTTACCAAAAAATGTATCCCACTGCATTATATGTTCTTTTGGCGCTTTTATCCATAGAGCAAAATCTGACACATTTTTTTTATTTTCATCAAAATCTACCCTTGCACCTGCTTGTTGTTCATCAACTTTTTTGCCTGATAAAATGCCATAATTAGGAAGCTTAGATGTGTCAAAATAAATAGTATCTTCTGTTTGATATGTATAACCATTTTCTATGATTCTTTTCACATATTCTTCCATTATATCAATATGTTCAGTTGCTCTTGCAATTATTTCCGGTCTTTCAATATTTAGTTTATCTATATCATTTAAAAATCTATTCATATAAAATTCCGCAATTTCATATGGATCTTTGTTTTCTCTTTTAGCTGCAACCATCATTTTATCTTCGCCTTCATCAGCATCTGATGTTAAATGTCCAACATCTGTGATATTCATAACATGTTTTAGTTTAAATCCATTATACTTTAAAACTCTGCGTAAAGAATCCATAAACAAATATGCTCTTAGGTTTCCAATATGGGCATCATAATACACAGTAGGACCACAAGTATACATTCTTACCTCATTACCATTTAATGGCATAAATTTTTCTTTTTTCTTTGTTAGTGTGTTATAAAAATATATATCCATAGAAAACCTCCTAACAGAATTGTAAAAAACATTGCCTTGCAATATTCGTTTTTGACAATTCCTTTGTATTATTTATTTTTAATCTTATTCTTAACTTTTATATGTGTTATAAATTCTATTGTTCTGTTTTCTCTTTTTCAACAGGTTCTGTTGTAGTTGGCTTTGTCTCTTTTTCTTTTGACTTATCTGATGTTGTGTTTGTAGCCTCTGGTGTAGTATTTTCTTTTTCTTCTGTTTTATTTTCTGGCTTTGGTGTTTCTTTTGCTTTTACAGTAATTGTTCGTTTTGCAGTTGATGTTTTACCTTTTGAATTTTTTACTGAATAAGATATAGTATATTTACCTGCTTTTGATGTATTAACAGACCCAGAAATAGTAATTTTACTTGAAATATCCCCATCTGTATCATCTTTTGCAGTTGCTCCTTGTTCAGTATATGTATCGCCAACATTTATAGTCATATTAGCTTCTCCTTTTAATGTAATAGTTGGCTCTTCTTTTTTAGGTTTTTCTTCTTCTTTTTGCTTTTTATGTTCTGTACAGTAAGTGTTTGGAGCACTTGATGATGATGAACTATAATTATGCCATAATCCTAATCTTTCTTTTTCTACTAGATATGAGTAATATTTTGTTACTTTGTTTGGACAATATTCATTTGCAAGAAGTCCTGTATCTTCACATATTTCAGCAGAATTAGCATGCCCATCGCATTCTCCTGGAACCAATCCCTCAACAAAATATTCTGTATATGTATCTGAACATTTTGATGTAGCTCTTTTACCTGAAGCTCTACAAATTGTTGCAGAAACCACTCCATCTGGTTTTTCAAATCTTGATGAGTCTAATCCTGAATGTAATTTTTTCATTATAGCTTCCCATATTTTACCAGCAGGGTTTGATGAAGCAACTACTTCTTCATTTTGGTCATAACCATACCAACAAACTCCGGTATAATAATTTGTAAATCCGCAAAGCCATCTATCATAGTCAGAGTTTGTTGTACCAGTTTTTGCAGCAACATCCATTCCATTTATTGCGCAATAAGTTGCTGTTCCTCCTGATTGTACAACTGATTGAAGTACATTTTTTATAACATATGCTGCTTGAGGAGATATGACTTGTTCTTTATTTTGTTTTCCTTCTAAAACAGTATTTCCATTTTGGTCTGTTACTTTACTATAGAACATTGGTCTTCTATATTCTCCATCATTTTCAATTGTTGCATAACATCCAGCCATTTCTAATGGGCTAATACCATTAGTAAATCCACCTATTGATAAAGCCGCTAAGCCATCTCTTTCATGGTCAATTGTTGAAACTCCCATCTTTTCAAGATATTCTATAGATTTTTCTGGCGTAAGTTCTGATACAACTTTTACAAATGGAATGTTTTGAGATGTTTTAACTGCGCTTCTTATGCTTATTAATCCTTTTGGTGTATTATAATCTTTTGGTTTATATGTTCCATTTAAAAATTCAGCTAATGTATCATCATAAACAGTAGCAGCTGTAATAACTCCCTCATTTATACCTGGAATTAATGAAGTTAGTGGTTTTATTGATGAACCGGTTTGTCTTGGACTTTGAGTTGCTCTATTTAATCCTCTTGACTCTGTTTTCTCACCAAGTCCTCCTACTACTCCTGCAACATAGCCTGTTTCATTATCTATAACTACCATTGCTGCCTGAGTTGTTGCTCCTTCATTTAATTTTGAACTTTTTATGTATTTATCACTATCATCAACCATTACCTCATTCATTTTTGTTTGTAATTCTGTATCTTGTGTTGAATAAATTGTAAGTCCGCTACTATAAACATAAGTTGTAGCTAAACTTTTTGAAATTTCTTTTTCTTTTGCAATATCTTCGATTACTTGAGCAATTGTAGCATCTGTATGATATGAGTACATTGTACCTAGTGAATTAGATTGTTCGAATTTTAGTCCTTCTTCAACTTGTGCAACAGCTTCATCATATTCAGTTTGATTAATATAACCAAGCTCTTTCATTTTATATAAAACTGTTTTGGTTCTTTTCTTAATTGCTTCTGTATTATCTTTTTTAGTATCATATGGATTATATTTATTAGGTGAATGATTAATTCCTGCTAAATATGCACATTCTGCTAGATTTAACTCAGAAACTGATTTATTGAAATAGTATTCTGAACCAACTTCAACACCTAAATTACTTTTATTTCCACCAACAAATATAATGTTTAAATATAATTCAAGAATCTGATCTTTTGAAATCATCCTTTCAATTTGATATGCCTTTGCCCATTCTTTGACTTTTCTCATTATACCTGCTAATCCAGATTTTTCTTTATCTTGAGTTATATTTTTTACTAATTGTTGTGTAATTGTACTACCACCAAAGTTTGCGTTACCAGCTTTAATAGCATATTTAAAAATTGCTCCACCTGTTCTTTTTATATCTATTCCATTATGTTTGTAAAATCTTTCATCTTCTATTGAAATATATGCATTTTTCAAATTTTGTGGTACTTGCTCTAGTTTAATTATTTTTCTGTTATCATCCCCAGAAAGCTCTGCTAATTTGTTTCCATCTTTATCTAATATAATAGAGTTTGAAGATCCAATTACAAGTTCTTCCTTTGTAATTTCAAAATCATCACCCCATCCACCATATATCATACCACAAATAATTCCTGCACCAACAACAATTAATGCTACGAAAAGCAATAATAATATTTTAATTATTAAAGCGATTCTAGGATGTTTTTTTGAAAATTTCATTTTTTCAGATTTTTCGGTTTTATTGTGTCTTTGAAAAAACATCTTTTTATTTGCATTTCCATCTTTATTGGTATGTTTTTTATTTGTTCTATAGTTCTTTTTTCTATTTCTATTTTTGTAAGACATATTTTTATATCCTTTCTATGATATAATATTATTAAAGTTGCACATATTTATACCATTTTGACTTCTATATTATATCATTTTTTTTGAATTAGTCAACTAATTTTTTATTTGTTCATAGTAACATATTAGAATTTACAGTTTAAATTTGGTCTTGATTTAAATCTTGAATTATAATATAATGACTTTAAAATATGAAAGAATCAAAATAAGGAGCAGATATGAATCATAAAGTTTTAATCATAGGCTATGGAGTTGTTGGAAAAAATATTGCAAATGAATTACATGATATACATCCAGATATAGTGGATAAATATAAAAAAGATGTAAATACTATAAAACCTATTCATTACGATGTAGGTTTTATATGTGTTGGCACTCCTTTAAAAGAAGATAATACTTTAGATATTGAAGAAGTTATTAATTCTATAGTAGAATATGACTGTGAAATATATTGTATCAAATCCACTTGTCCAGTTGGAACCGTTGAAAATTTAACAAAACAAACAGGGAAAAAAATTATTTTTAGTCCTGAATATATTGGAAATACAAAACACAATATTAATTATCCCTTTAATTTCACCATACTTGGCGGAAATAAAACATACTGCGATGAAGTAATACAGGTGATAATGCCTTGTTATGATGGAAGACATCAATTTAGAATAGTTGAGCCTAAATTAGCTGAATTAGTAAAATTTATGGAAAATTCTTTTTTAGCTACTAAAGTTAGCTTTTGTCAGTCATTTTTTAATATATGTGAAACAGAAAATTTAAATTATAGTGAATTAAGGGAACTATTCATATTAGACCCCAGAGTTAACCCATCACATACATTTGTTTATAAAGACTCTCCATATTGGGATAGTTATTGTTTGAATAAAGATATTCCTTCAATTGCAAATCAATATGATATATCCTTATTAAAAAGTGTAATAAATTTTAATAATACTCAAAAGTCAAAAAAAGATGCTTAGTTAAGCATCTTTTAAAATAAATTCATATATTCTAACATCTTTTTATTTATAATTTCAATATCAAATCTTTTTTTTGCTAATTCATAACTTTTTTCTGACATCTCTCTTAATTGTTCTGGCGAGCTATTTATCATAAGCAAAATTTTTTCTTCTAAATCATCAATATTCTTTTCTTTAATAAGATATCCATTTATACCATTGATAACGGTTTCTTTACATCCTCTTAAATTTGTAGTTATAATTGGTCTTCCAACTGCTAGTGCTTCTAATAATCCTCTAGGAATACCCTCTCTTAAATAACTTGGGAGAATAACAACATTTGCTTTTTTTATATAGTCATATACTTTATCAACTTTCCCTCTAAACTCAATATCTTGTGAATAAATCTTTAGTTGTTGTTTTGATATCCCTCTATAGGATTTTTCAATTTCTCCTATATGAACGAATTTACATAAAGGATACTTTTTATGTATTCTTCTTGCAGCTTTACTTAATTCCTCTAACCCTTTTACTTTGATTCCTCTTGAAATCATTAAAAATGTCAAATTGTCCATACTTTTAATATAATTGTTAGTTTTTACAAATTTTTTCATATTAACCCCAGAGCCATCTATTAAAACCGCTTTTTCTGGTTTAACATATTTTTTGCCTACAAGTTCTTCTTTATCTTCTTTGTTTTGAAATATAACTTTTTTATCAATTTTAAAAGCCAACCTATAGCCAATATCGCAAAATACTCTTACTATTCTTGTGCGAAAAGTATTAATCGAATAATTATACCCCATTCCTACAACTAAAGCATATATCTCTTTTGTTTTTGCAATTTTTCCTGCAATCGAGCCTAAAATAATTGGTTTTACACTATAACCTAATAAAACCTCCACTTTCTCTTTTTTTAAGACTTTAACTAGCTCAATAATATATCTTATATTTTTATATAAACTTATTGATATACAGTTGTTTTTAATGTTAATTGATTTTGCCCCTAATTTTTCGATTTTTTTTACATTTATATTTTCATTTCCAATAGCAACAACCTCATGGCCTTGTTCAATTATACATTTTATTAAATCGCCTCTTGCTTTTACTATATCAGATGTACTATTACTTAAAATTGCAACCTTCATTTATTATATAACCTTTCTTATATTTACTAAGAATGTACTTTTTATATTTTATATTAATAATGTGTTTTTTTCAATTAGTTAACTATATTTTCTTAAAAATAGATTACTATATAACAAATAACCAATTGACTTATAGTAAATAAATCTGTATAATGATTTTAATTTGAACTAAATTTTTAATGTTTCACATAAGGAGATTAGCTATGAAAGAGTATTTTAAAGAACAACTTTGCAATTTATCTTCAATCCTCTACTTTGCTAAAATCGACCTAGCAAAATCCTATAGAGGAGCCTTTTTAGGTTGGTTTTGGGCAATTTTCAAACCTACATTTACAATTTTTGTTTATTATTTTACATTTACTATAGGATTAAGGACATCTAAAGTTATGTTTGGATATCCATATTTTTTGTGGCTTATTTCTGGAATTATACCTTGGTTTTTTATTAATGATGTATTACATCAGGGAAGCGAATCTATTAGAAAATATGATTATCTTGTAACAAAGGTTAAATTTCCTGTATCAATTATTCCAACTTTTTCAACTTTGTCAAAATTTATAGTTCATTTAATTCTTACAACATTAGTAATACTTATTTTTGCTTTAAGCAAATATGAATTGAGTATTTATATTATTCAATTACCATTTTATATGATTCTTATGTTTATATTTCTTAACTTTTTAAATTTAGGATTATCCTCTTTATCAGCTATAAGCAAAGATTTTTTTAATTTTATAAAATCTACTATTTTTGCTATTTTTTGGCTTTCAGGAGTAATATGGGATCCATCTTTAATTAATATTGAATGGTTAAAAAAAATATTATTCTTAAACCCTATAACTTTTATAGTTAATGGTTATAGAAACTCATTTGTTAAACATATATGGTTTTGGAAAGAGCCAACTTCATTACTATTTTTTCTATTATTGACTTTAGGAACTATTATTTTTAGTATTGCTATATATAAAAGAATAAAAAAAGATATACCAGACTTACTTTAATAGGAGGATAAAATACAACTATGAATAATGATATTTCTGTTCAATTTAAAAACATTACTAAAGAGTATAAACTTTGTAAAAAATCTAAATATAAAATATTTCAAATTCTTTTTAATAAAAAAGGAATTAAAACTAAAATTGTTTTAGATAATATTAGTTTATCAATAAAAAAAGGGGAATCTGTTGCAATTCTTGGAAAAAATGGAATGGGAAAATCTACATTGATTAAACTGCTTTCTGGAATCACCTATCCTACTTCAGGAAATATTTATACAAATGGAAAGGTAAGCTCTATTCTAGAATTAAATGCTGGATTTGAAAGTGATTTTAC
>Ga0247608_10002574_pt1 | contig 22367 bp, 23 predicted proteins | sample 176DNAGHGlowgp2_FD_193490 | JGI IMG/M metagenome (GOLD analysis project Ga0247608, IMG submission 193490) | Sheep rumen microbial communities from Palmerston North, Manawatu-Wanganui, New Zealand - 1766 DNA GHGlow gp2 | ecosystem: Host-associated > Mammals > Digestive system > Stomach > Rumen ...
GCCATGCGTCGCTTCGGTTCTGACAAACCCGACCTTCGTTTCGGTATGGAGTTCGTAGAACTGATGGACGTGCTGAAAGGAACGGGTACGTTCCCAGTCTTCAACGAGGCAGAGTATATCGGTGGTATCGTCGTACCAGGATGTGCTGACTATACCCGCAAGCAACTCGACCAGTTGACAGACTTCGTGAAGCGTCCACAGGTTGGTGCCAAGGGTCTGGTCTACGTGAAGTTCAATACCGATGGCACTGTGAAGTCCTCTGTTGATAAGTTCTATACCCCTGAGGTATGGGCACAGTTGAAGGAGAAGACGGGGGCCAAGGATGGCGACCTCGTGCTGATCCTGAGTGGTGACAAGGCAAACAAGACCCGTGTACAACTTTGCACGTTGCGTCTGGAGATGGGTGACCGTCTTGGACTGCGTGACAAGGATAAGTTCGAGTGCTTGTGGATTGTCGACTTCCCATTGTTTGAGTGGAGTGACGAGGAACAGCGTTTGATGGCTACCCACCATCCGTTCACCTTGCCTAACCCCGATGATATCTCCTTGCTCGACACGGCTCCTGAGAAGGTACGTGCCGTTGCCTATGACTTCGTATGTAATGGTGTAGAGGTAGGTGGCGGCTCCCTGCGTATCCATGACGGTAAGTTGCAGGAGAAGATGTTCCAGATCTTAGGCTTCACCCCAGAGAGAGCCATGGCACAGTTTGGTTTCCTCATCAATGCCTTTAAGTACGGAGCACCCCCACACGCTGGTCTCGCCTTCGGTCTTGACCGCTTCGTGAGTCTGATGGCAGGACTGGATTCTATCCGCGACTGCATCGCCTTCCCGAAGAACAATTCCGGTCGTGACGTGATGCTTGACGCACCAGGTGAATTAGATGCTAAACAACTGGAAGAGTTACAGTTACGTCTTGACTTACATCAAGAATAATTAAAAAATCATAAAAAAGAGTCTGTGTACGATAACAACGCATTGGAAAAGTTCTTACTTTTGCACTCAGAAATTAAAAATTTCTATTAGAAAAGAACATTCAATAGCGTATTAATTATTAAAATTATGGCAGAAAAGAAAACAACAAAGAAGGCCGCTGCTGTTAAGGCAGAAGAGCCAAAGAAGGCAACCGTAAAGAAGGCCGCTGCTCCTAAGAAGGCAGTTGTAGCAGTTAATGCAGAGAATGCAGGTTTCAAGGCTGGTGATGTTTACCAGGCACTTGCTGCTGCTGGTAAGGCTCTGACCGTTAAAGAAATCGCTAAGGCAGCAAAGATCAGTGAGGAGGAGACTCTTCTCGGTCTGGGATGGCTCTTCAAAGAGGGCAAACTCGCTGCTGCTGACGAGAAGATCACACTTGCTTAATCAAATCAAATGAAGCATAAAAAGGCTGGTAAGCATTGTTGGCATACCAGTCTTTTTTTAGTTCATAGTTCATAGTTCATAGTTCATAGTTAAGAGTGACTTACGACCAGCAGATATTGAAAGTACTCACCGAGGCAGGAGAGGGTGGTGTAAGCGTGCAGGCTATTGCCAAACATGTTTACAATATGAACTGTACGTTCTTCACGCAACCTGATTATGAGGAGATTCGGTCGTATGTCCAACAGTTTCTGTTGCGTAATAGCAAGTCAGATCAGTCGCTGATAGAGTCTACTGGTCGTCGTGGCTATTACCGGCTGAATACGGAAGGCTCTGCCGATGCCCGTCAGATGATGCTCCAGTTCCGTGACGAACAGGAGGAGAAAGAAGAGGAGAAACCCCATCAAGACCTCTCCCTCGATTTATTTCATTCCCTTCCCTAAGTTAGGGGAGGTTAGGTGGGGTCTGAACAGACACTTTTGTATACTTCTAATAATTGTTCCGTTGTCTTTCTCCATGAGAAGAGTTTCGCCCGTTCCAAACCAATCGTTTTTTGTCGTTGGTAGAACACCTCGTCGTTTTCCAGTCGCAGCATCATAGATGCTATCTCGTCACTGTTTTCCGGATTGACGAGGATAGCGTCAGGTCCGCCAATCTCAGGCATCGACGATGTGTTGCTGGTAATGACGGGTGTGCCGCATGCCATAGACTCTATGATGGGAATGCCAAATCCTTCACGTAGGGAGACAAAAAGAAAGGCAAAGGCATCATTGTATAAATATGGGAGGTCTGCTCCTGGCACATAACCTGTGAGACGGATGTTAGGCATGATGCCCTCTATGTTGTTCTTCTTGAGCAACTGTAGTATATACTCTTCTGATAAACTGGTGACAAGTAGTTTTCTCTTCTGTTCAGATTCCCTGAGGTAGGAAGAATAGGAGATGAGCATCCTTTCTACATTCTTTCTGGTATCAGTGTTTCCTAATATGAAGAAATAGTCTGGTTGCTCGATATACTTCATGTATATTCCTCTTTCATCCACCATAGGAACATAAGAGTCATTATATCCGTTGTGGATCATGGTGATACGTTCTTGGCGTATGGGTAGTTTTGCTAGAATGTTGTTTCGCTCAAAGTCGGAGACAGTAATGATGTGTACACACTTTTGTACAATACGTGGTACAACAAATCGGCGATAGTACCATCCCATGTATTGGTATAGAGACCCACTTCCTTCTTCTCGTTTTTCCAGATAGATGATGTCATGGAGTGTCAATACCAAAGGGATGTCGCACCAGATGGGAGCGGTGTTGCTGGTGCAGTGAAGGATATCCACCTTTGCCTTCTTAGCGGCACGGGGTAAAGCCCATTGCTCCCAAAGCGGGTAGGAGGGACAGGCAATCTCTACGACATGAACATTAGACGTGCTTTCAACGCAGCGGTCCTCTCCAGGTTTGACGAACACGAAATACTCGTTCTCGGTATCCGTCTTTTGAATCTCCAGAATCTCATGCAGTACCACATAGTCCATGCCATGCTTGTTTTTGCGAAAGATACGCTGGGCTTCTATACCTATTCTCATACGGTTTGGGGATTGAGGTCTTTCAGAATTCTTGCAGGAACACCACCTACCAGGCAGTTGTCTGGAACATCTTTCGTGACGACAGCACCAGCGGCAACCACCACATGCTTGCCTATTGTCACCCCTGGCAATATAACGGCATTAGCACCAATCCACACGTCATCATGGATAATAACGGGTTGAGTGGATACGCCTTGTTCGTCAATACCCAGGGAGGTGTCTTTGAAGTTGTGGTTAAGAGCCGTGACGACAACACCTTGGGCAAGGTTCACATGATTGCCGATGGTGACAGGACCGATGATGGTATTGTGAATACCGATGCGTGTGTAGTCGCCAATGATAACATCACCTACGGCATTGTTGATACAGGAGAAAGACTCAATGACGCTTCGCTTGCCTAAAGAGAAATTATGGTAGGGTGGCGTGTCCATCCGTACGCTCGAGTAAATCTTGGAGCCATACCCCCGACGCTGGTAGAAAGGAGCCAGCATGCGGATATACCAACGAGGTCGTGCGTCCCGTTGGTTCATGATGACATAAACGAGCCATTTCTTCAGTCTTGGATTGGCTTTTAGTCCTTGGCGTAATTCTTCTTTGTCTTTCACGATTACAAAAGTAATAATTAATTTTTAAATATCCATTGTCTAATCGACAAAAATTCGTTATGCTTGCAAAGAATTATCAATTATTTTGTATCTTTGCACAAAATACTACGAAATGAAGATTCTTTTCTTGGTCTATCATGGATTCTCAGACCATAGTGGAATCACTAAGAAGATCCACTATCAGGTGAAGGGATTGAAAGAAAATGGCTATGATGTCCGTCTTTGCTATTATGATTTCTCTCCTGAAGGTCATCGTTGTCGGTATGTTGATGGTCAGGTTTTGAAGGATTATGGCAAAGGAAAGTGGGCAGGACTTCGTCAGCGTTTTGATTATGATTGTGTTTATGATTATTGTGTCAAGGAAGGAATCCAATTCGTCTATGCCCGTTGCTTTATGAATGCAAGTCCTTGGCTGACTCATTTCTTTAAGAAATTGTGCAAGGCAGGAATCCATACCGTGACAGAAATACCTACTTATCCTTATGATCAGGAGTTCCGCACTTTCGAGTGGAAGATGCGGATGGAACTGAAGGTTGACCAATTGTTCCGTCATAGCCTATATAAATATATGGATGCCATGGTGACGTTTTCTGACGCGAAAGAGATTTTTGGACAGCGTACCATTAATATCAGCAATGGTGTGGACTTCGACAGCATTCCCTTGCATCACTTGCAACTTTCAACGCTCAACACTCAACTTCATCTCATTGGTGTTGCTGAGGTTCACCCATGGCATGCTTTTGATCGAGTGATGGCTGGAATCGGGGAATACTATAGTCAAAGGTCAAAAGTCGAAGGTCAAAGGACGAAGGACGAAGGTCAAAGGTTATGGATAGGCGAGCAAACCTTGGGAGAGAGAAAGGATGTCTATTTCCATGTCGTAGGTGGTGTTCATCCCCATCACATGAAAAAATATTTCACTCCTTTGATAGAGAAGTATCAGATACAAGATAAGGTTATATTCCATGGTACGCTGTTTGGGAAAGAACTGGATGACGTGTTCAATCAGTGTCAGTTTGCCATAGGCTCATTAGGTCGTCACCGTAGTGGTATTACAAACATTAAAACCCTGAAAAACAGGGAATATGCTACTCGTGGAATACCTTTTATTTATAGCGAACAGGACAGTGACTTTGACCATCAGCCTTATGTTATCAAGGCACCTGCAGACGAGACACCGATTGATATCCAACAGATAATCGACTTCATGGCAGACTTCACGATGAAGCCAGAGGAGATCCGTAAGACGGTGGAGTCGTTGCAATGGAAAGTCCAGATGAAGAAAGTGGTGGATGCGGTGTTTAACCCTCAATGAGTTTTTCCCATTGCTGAATAATAGTGTCAAGATCAAATCGCTTGGTTATTTCTAAGGCTTCTTGAGACTTCTTTTGCCAGTCAAGTTGAGTGGCTGCGTTTAATTGTTGCGCAAGTTGTTCCACATTCTCATTCTCGAAGTATAGTCCGAAGTCTCCCATGATCTCCTTGCTGGTGGGCAGGTCGGAAGAAACGATGGGCAGTCCATGCGCCATCGCCTCTACTAATACCAGACCAAAACCTTCCCAGCGGGAACTCAGCACATAGATTTGTGCGTTGGAATAATATGACTGGATATGATCGGTGAATGGATGAATGGTAATCCTGTCTTGCAATCCATATTCCCTAATCATCTGTCTGTAAAGAGACTCTTCCACACCTTCACCTACTATGTCTAAAGTCCATTCTTGCTGCTGCTGAGTGAAAAGATGGAACGCTTTGATGAGCAAATCGAATCCCTTGTGCTGACGGGAGAAACGTCCTACGGCGAGGAACTTTTTAGAATTTCCTGTGGAGAGGTTACCAGGAGTCAAGGTCAACGGGTTATAGATGACCGTTGTCGGGAAATGATAACGCCGGGCATCGTATTGGCATAACACAATCGTATGATGTAGTTTCTCCAACTGATACTCGTAATACTTCCGTAGTTCTGAACCGACATACAGGGACTTCTCTCCAAATAATGCCTCATAGGAGTTGTGGATCCATCCAATCAGTTTCGTCTCTCCTAAATAGGGCTTGCAAGCGGCAAGGCGTACGGCAAGAGGCGCATGGACACCTATGATCACGTCGTAGTTGCCTTTTTGAAGTTCCTGTATTAGTGCGTTCCGTTTCTCTGACAGAAAAGAACTATGACTATACCATTTGGAGGTTAGTTGAGTCTGAGGTAGTATTTTTCGATATAGGGCACTATATATCTTGCTGCATTTCCATTTTAGGTGATTTGACTTGGGAAACTGGAAAAAACGATAATGAATATCAGTTTCTTCGAGTTTATATAGCGTAGTGTCTTTGGTAGATGGGGCATCGAAAGTAACAATAGTCACGTCATAGTTTTTTGCCAATGCTTTGGCAATGACAGCGGTGACTCGTTGCACACCTCCGAATGAAAAGATAGAGTCTACTAAAAAACAGATTTTCTTCATTTCGAATGGCAAAGTTACGAAAATTAGAGAGCAGAACAAAAGATTTTAATCTTTTTTATGTAGAGACGGAGTAAGTTAACGACTTTAATCGTAAAATTAGTATAAAAACTTGATAGTTCCAAATATTTGTTGTACATTTGCATGTATTAAGTTTTCAATACTATGCAAAGAATTGATTTAAACGGAAAGACGATCTTAGTGACTGGGGCTGCAGGTTTTATCGGCAGCAATTTAGTGAAGCGTTTGCTGAAGGAAGTTAAAGAGGCAACGATTATAGGTATTGATAATATGAACGACTACTATGATGTGTCGTTGAAAGAGTGGCGATTGAAGGAGTTGAAGACCCTCTCCAACTCCCTCTGTTTAGGGGGAGAGTCAGGGAAGTCCTCCCCAAACAGGGAGGATTTAGATGGGGCTTTCAACTTTATAAAGGGTGATATCGCAGACAAATCCACTATCGATCATATCTTCGATCAGTATCATCCTGCTGTGGTCGTCAACCTTGCCGCACAGGCTGGTGTACGCTATTCTATCACCAATCCTGATGCTTATGTCCAATCTAATTTGATTGGTTTCTACAATATCTTGGAAGCATGCCGTCACTATCCAGTGGAGCATCTGGTGTATGCCAGTTCCTCGTCAGTCTATGGTTCCAACAAGAAGATTCCGTATTCTACGGATGATAAAGTTGATAATCCGGTATCACTCTATGCCGCTACGAAGAAGAGTAATGAGTTGATGGCGCATGCCTATTCCAAACTATATAATATCCCATCTACAGGCTTACGCTTCTTTACCGTCTATGGTCCTGCCGGTCGTCCAGACATGGCTTATTTCGGCTTTACCAACAAACTGGTGAAGGGTGAGACCATCCAGATTTTCAACTTTGGCAATTGTAAGCGTGACTTCACTTATGTGGATGATATCGTAGAAGGCGTAGTCCGTATTATGCAGGGAGCCCCTGAGAAGAAAGTGGGAGAGGATGGACTTCCCGTTCCACCATACGCTGTTTATAATATCGGTAATAACCAGCCCGAGAATCTGTTGACCTTTGTGGATATTCTGCAACAGGAGTTGATACGGGCAAAGGTACTTCCTGCTGACTATGACTTTGAGGCTCATAAGAAGTTAGTACCTATGCAGCCTGGTGATGTCCCTGTGACTTATGCAGACACCTCTGCCTTGGAGCGTGACTATGGCTATAAGCCTTCTACCTCTCTGCGTGACGGTCTTCGTGCCTTTGCGGAGTGGTATGCGGATTTTTATCAGAAATAATATTCAATGGAGAAAGCCCCACTCAAACTGGTCTATGTGACTCCTGCCCTTTATATGGCAGGAGGGGTGGAGCGTGTACTTACCTTGAAGGCAAACTATTTCGCAGAGCATTTCGGATATGATATCACCATTATACTGACAGAAGGAAAAGGGAAGCCTCTCTTCTATCCTTTGTCTGATAAGATAAACGTGATTAATCTGGATATCAATTTCGAAGAATTGTGGAATTGCGGCTTTGTCAAGAAAGTTTTTCTGTATCTGAGGAAGCAAAGGGAATATAAAAGAGCATTGACCAAAGAGTTGATGCGTATCCGTCCGGATATTACGGTTAGCCTGCTCCGTAGGGAGATTAATTTTATCAATGACATCAAGGATGGTAGTCGGAAAGTGGGGGAGTTACATGTTAATCGCTTCAACTACCGTAACTTTGAGGCTAATGAGACAAATGTCATTAAGAGTCTCTTTGCTCGATATTGGATGCGTGATTTAGTTGCCCACTTAAAGCGATTAGATTCTTTAGTCGTACTGACGGAAGAAGACAAACGTTCTTGGAAGGAAATAGAAAATGTTCAGGTGATACCTGATCCTTTATCTTTTGCTCCACAATCGGTTAGTCCTTTGACAAACAAAAGAGTTATAGCCGTAGGACGTTATGTTTACCAAAAAGGTTTTGATCTGTTGCTGCGAAGTTGGGCAGAGGTGGAGAAACAATGTCCCGACTGGGAATTAGTCGTTTATGGTGAAGGAGACAGATCTCCTTATGAGCAATTGAGACAGGATTTGGGCATTGATATAAACCGCTGTCATCTGAATAGTAAGACAAAAGATATTGAAAGAGAATATGTCAATAGTTCGTTATTTGTCTTTAGTTCTCGATTTGAGGGGTTTGGTATGGTACTGGTTGAGGCGATGGCTTGTGGGCTTCCCATCGTGTCTTTTGATTGTCCTTGTGGTCCTAAGGACATCGTGAGAGACGGTGAGGACGGATTGCTGATAGAGTCAGGGAATGTCTCGGCATTCACACAAGGTATGATATCCTTGATGGGGGATGCTGATATACGTAAGGACATGTCCGTTGCTGCTCAACGGAATGTACAACGATTCAAGATCGGTAGAGTTGCTCAACAATGGCAACAACTTTTTGATATGATAAAATAGCATGATGATTGTATGAGGACTTACGAAGTAACAATAGGAATACCTGTCTACAATGTAGAAAAGTACATCCGTCTCACCATGGACTCTGTTCTGGCGCAGACCTTTGAGGACATTGAGATACTGATTTGTGATGACTGTGGTACGGATAGGTCTATCGAAATCATCAAGGAATATCAGAGCAATCATCCTCGTGGAGGTGATATCCGCATCTTGCACCAGCCTGAGAATATGGGGATAGGTGCTGGTCGTAATCGTATGATGGAAGAGGCGCATGGAAAGTATTTCTATTCCTTGGATGCAGATGACACTATCGCTCCTCAGACCATAGAGTTGCTTTATAATACGGCAATAAAATTTAATGCCGAGATAGTGTATGGTAGTTATGACCGTATATATACTACCAACGACCAAATAGTGCGAACAGAACCATATCCATATCCTCCCCATGTGTTTACTACCTCAGATGAATATGCTAATTATGTTTATGATTTCGGCATACAGGGTATGAATTGGAATTACTTAATAGATATGAATATCATACGATGCAATCACCTGCGAGTGCCCCCTGTCGCACATGGCTATGGAGAGGATTTTACTTTTACAGTTGACTTACCTACTTATATAAATCGTGCTGTACTGTTACCTGATATCACCTATCATTATTTTATCCGTGGTATTGATAAACATAAGCGTAGGAAGACCTTGAGCCATCAGGATATGGCAAAGGCAGTTGAAGCATTGCAGGAGAAAAAAAAACGAAAGGAACTGAAAAGCAAACCATATTATGGTAAGCGCATTTCCATGCTGATGATGCTCTGCTGTTCTTTTGCTTGTGCGATGTGTATAAAAAGAAAAGATTTTGACATTCCTTTTACAAATAAGGAAATCAGGAGCGTTATGTGGCATCCTATGACTTTGTGGGAAATATTGACAACTAAATCAGGTCGTTTCCATAATGTTCTCTATTATATATGTGGAGCCGTTCCCGCTTTTGTTGGTGTCAGAATGCTAAAGTTTATGGCTAAGAGATATGGAATGAAATGAGATCGTACGAGGTTACCATAGGAATACCTGTCTATAATGCTGCTAAATTTGTCGGCAGAGCACTTGATACTGTTTTAAATCAGACGTTTAATGATTTAGAGATACTGGTTGTTGACGATTGTAGCACTGACAATACCTTGGCTATCATAGAGCAATACCGGCGAGAACACCGGCGTGGTGATTGTATTCGTGTTATACGCCAGGAGAAGAATGGAGGACCGTCTGCGGCACGGAACCGTATGATTGATGAAGCATGGGGCAAGTATCTGTATTTCATGGATGCAGACGATACTATACCAGTTTATGCCATTGCCTCTTTATATGAAGCGGCTATCAAATATCATTCAGAGGTTGTCTATGGCTCTCATAAGCACATTGAAGTATATGACAAACATCGCAACACAACTCTCTTTCAGTATCCTTTCCGTGTATTCCATAAGAAAGGGGAGTTGGCATCATACGCTTATCGTCAGTATGGCAAATTCCAGGTTCCTGTCTGGAATGTCCTTATCAACGTGTTCTTCCTACGTGATACAGGCTTGCGTTTCATTGCAGCGCGTTTTTGGGAAGATATGGCGTTTACGTACGATCTGGTGTCATACGTTAACAGGGCAACTTTGTTACCTGTCATTACCTATCACTATTTATGTCGTCCAAATACGCTTTCGAATTTCCAGAATCGTGAGGTAATTGACCGGAAAGAAATCGTGCGGAATATTGCAACTATAGACCACGTTAAGTTAGGGTGTGTGGAGTTAAGGGAAAAAGCGTATGTTGGCTATCGTAGTTACGACGTGGTGATGAATAGTTTCTATATGGTGTGCCAGATTTTAAAATACAGGAACAGGATTCACCCATCATTTACCAATGAGGAACTGCAATTAATGATGTATCATCCCTTATCATTGTCTGACATTATTCATTCCCATCGAAAACTGTTAGGAAACTTGTTCCTATGGTCAATGAGTCGTATGCCTTTATGGATGTTTATGATTACAGTGAAAGTTTTAGGGAAATTAAAGAGGGTGCTGTAATTTAAGTAAAAATAATTTGGCAGATGTTCTTCTTTTTACTATCTTTGTCATCAATAAAGAAACAGAAAGCCTATGGCATGGTACGATAAATACATGGCGATTTACGGGAAACCTTTTAGTGAGGTGCCTCAGGATATTATTGACGGGACACGTGAGCGACTGGCAAAGTTGCAGAGTGCCGAGCCGTTAGCGTCCATCGTGGTTATTGGCTATAATGAAGAGACTCATCTGCAGGCTTGTCTGTGGGCTATCAGTGAGATACAGTGTAAATACCCCGTAGAGATTATCGGGGTGGATAATGACTCGAAAGATCGCACTGCGGAGATTTACGAGAAGTCAGGCATCCCTTACTTTACGGAATATCAGCATTCCTGTGGCTATGCCCGTCGATGTGGCTTGCAGCATGCCAAAGGGAAATATTATTTTGATGTGGATAGTGACACCCTATACCCCCCAAAGTATTATGAGGTGATGTTGGAGCATCTGATGAAGCCTGGTGTTTCTTGTGTCTCTGCTACTTGGGGTTTTTTCCCTGATGAGAGACATTCTGCATTAGGATTGAAGTTATTTGAGATGACACGTGACCTTTTCTTGTGGATACAGCATTTTAAACGCCCGGAATTATCTGTTCGAGGTTTGGTCTTTGCCTATAATGCGGAGTATGGACGTAAGGAGCCTTATCGGGTGGATATTATCCGGGGGGAGGATGGCTCGATGGCACTTGCCTTGAAGAAATACGGGAAGATAGTTTTTGTTCGTGACCGTCGCTGTCGTGCCATAACAGGTTATGGAACGATTGGCGAGGAATCACTTTGGCAGAGTTTTATAAACCATGTCAAGATACAGATGAAGGGAATTACCCGTATCTTCCACAAGGTGGACCATTATGAGGATGCGGAGGATAATTTGGTGAAGAAGAAATGAAAATAGTTTATCTATATTCTGCATTGGCAGTCTGGGGTGGCGTGGAGCGTATTCTGGTAGATAAGATGAACTATTTAGTTCGTCACTATGGTTATGAGGTATATATGATAACCTCTGATCAAGGACAGCATGATATCCCATACGATTTGGACGAACATGTTCATTTCATAGACTTGAAAATCCGTTTTCATTCCCGTTATCAATATAAGTGGTGGCGTAGGCCTTTCATATATCGCCAATTGTCTCGGAAGTATCATGAACAGTTGCATAAACATTTGCAATCCATTCAACCAGACGTGATAGTATGTACTTCCAATCAGGATGTGAAGCCATTGCTAAAGGTAAAGGGTAAGATACCCCTTGTTGTGGAGTCTCATGTCAATTTCATGCATCCAGACACGTTGTATCATCGAGTAAATACTTGGATAAACAATTATTGGATTGGAAAGGCTGAGGCAGTGGTGACACTGACCAATGGGGATGCCGAGGATTGGTGTAAGGTCAGTGACCATGTGCATGTGATTCCCAATGTGGTGAATCTGAATGATCTTGATCAGTATAGTGACTGTACGGCGAGGCGTGTCCTCTTTGTCGGACGTTTTGAGGAGCAGAAGAGTATAGGAGAGTTGTTCAGTATCTGGCAATTGATACATCCTCGTTTCCCAGACTGGCAGTTGGACTTATATGGTGAGGGCGTCCTCTGGAATCATTTCAAACAGGAAGCAGACAATTTGGGCATCAATATCAAGGTTCATGAGCCTACACGACAAATTATGGATGTTTACCGAAGCAGCAGTATACTGGTATTGACTTCTCTTTATGAGCCTTTTGGCTTGGTAATACCTGAGGCGATGAGTTGTGGCTTGCCTGTTGTTGCTTTTGACTGTCCCCATGGTCCTACTACAATCCTGACAGAGCGTGAGAACGGATTCCTGATACCTAACCGTGACCATTATTTGTTTGCCGACCGATTAGGTAAACTGATGAGTGATCTGGATTTACGTCAGCAGATGGGGATGAAGGCAATTGTCTCGTCTCAGCGTTTCTCTGCCGATGATATCATGCCCATGTGGAAGCGCCTCTTTGAGGAATTAACCTCTCTTTCCTAACATCCATGGCATTTTGGCTTGGAAGAGCAGGATGATGGGGTAGAGCAGGAGTGTGACGAGGAGTCCTAAAGCGTATGCTTCAAGGGGAGTATAGATGTATTCTGCAGGTACATGGAAGAACGGTTTGAGAATACCATAACGGATAAAACCTACCATCATCCAATGCAGTCCGATGAATACCATGGTACCGTTGGAGTAGTTCACGATCGTCTTGGAGTGGATGCCGTTGAGCATTTTGCAGAAAAAGATAAATGCAAGCAATCCGAATAGCACAGCAGGGAAATACGACAGCATGTGCAAAGGGAAATAGTATTCAAAAGCATGGTAGTTGAATAAGAGGACACTTGCGATGATCGTGATGACAAACCAACAGGTATCCTTTTTGAGATGACAATGATTGAAAATCTGATGTTTTCGACAGAGGAATCCCATATAGTAGAAGACCAAAGATTTGGCAATGCCAAGAATTACGTAGTGTGTTGTAAAATAGTTGTATTTACTAATCACATAGATGCCCATACCGAAGAAACACAAAGCCCACATAAGCCAACTACCATGTTTAATGGTAAGGCAGACATCTAATAGTATTCGCATAATAAATAGGGCAGCGATAAACCAGGTAACAGGATTCAGTTCACATGCAAAATCGTTGTTCGCCTGTAGCAGGAGCGTTCCCCATACTGGTTTTAGATATACTGAAAGATGTGTAGGCATAAAGCCATGTGTGTAATAGAACTTAGTTAACCAAAAAGGATAGAAGATGAGGTTGTAGATAATATATGGAACGCCTAACTGATACCAGCATCTCTTCAGGTCATCTTTCAGTTTTATCCCTTCTTTTTTTAGAAAGCCGGAGTTAAACATCAGGCAGGCAAGAAGGAATACTTCCAAATATGTAACAGGCTGTGCCCCTCGTTCCTGTGGTATATGACATGGTATCGTCAAGGCGACGGCAAGGAATTTCGCCCAATCCATCCAGTTAATTCTCTCGTTCATGGTGCAAAGGTACGAAATATTTCAAAATATTTCGTACCTTTGCATGTAAATATGGAAAAAGAGCGAATACAGTATATTGACGCAATGCGAGGATTCACCATGATTCTCGTAATTTACTCGCATGTCTGTGTGTTCTGTTTTAAGGAATACTTCATTGCTTTCAATGATGTATTGTTTCTGCTGCGTATGCCCTGTTTCTTCTTTATCAGTGGCTGGCTATTTTATAAGGCGACAAGAGTCTGGGATAAAACGACGGTTCGCCAAGTCATTCATAATAAGTTCATGGTGCAGATTATTCCGACCTTTATCTTCCTTGCCCTTCATGAGCGTGCAAACTTTTTCCATCAGTTAGGTGCTTTTAAAGGTGGCTATTGGTTTACGTTTGCCCTTTTTGTATATTTCTGTATTTATATTTTCTCCTCTATCGTTTTTCGTCGTTGCAGATATAAGGACTGGTGGATGCTATTGACTGCGGTTGTAATCTCTGTTGTTACTTTTTGGTATGATATTAACTATCACCGTATAGCAGGCAACATGGGGTTGTGGCGTGATGCTTTAGGCTTTATGGGCATTGTCACATGGAGATATTATCTCTTCTTTTTTCTTGGTACGCTTGCAAAGAGACATTTTGAAAAATTCCTGCAATTAACTGATAATAAGTTTGGTATAATTGCTATTTGTGTTTTGTTTTTGGTGATGGCCTTATCTCCTCGTTATGATCAATTGTTTCCTGCTTATATGCGTTTCGCATTGAGTGGCGTGTGTGGGATGGTAATGGTGTTCACTTTCTTCCGTAAGTTTTCCTCATGGTTCACAAAGGACCGTTTGGTGGGACGTAGCCTTCAGTATGTCGGAACCAGAACACTGGATATCTACCTACTTCATTTCTTTTTCCTGCCAGAGTCTATGTTACTATATAATCGACAGATGCTTGCCTACGATAGCAAGTGGTTAGAAGTCGGTGTGGTAATGGGAGAGGCATTGGTCGTGTTAGCCTGTTGCCTGATAGCCAGTTACGTCATTCGTCTCAGTCCATTCCTTGCTCATTACCTGTTTGGAGTCAAAGGTAAATGATGGCGAAGAAAGAGGCTATCCAACCCACGATGCAACATTGAATAAAACGGTCTTTCACCAAAACTTTGGTGGGACTGCCGCTACGCTGGTAAACCAACATGTTCTGCAGGTAGCGTAGCAGACCTGCAAGCACCCAGAAATTTGTCAGGTAGATATATGATGAACCGAAACGCTCTATCACTCCCTCATTCATGGTGTAGATGATATAACAAACCATGGTAATCGTACCTACGATGGTGACACTGAGGTCGATAAACTGGGCATTATAGCCTGAAATGCTCTTTCGGGGCATCGTACCTGTCAGTGTGAAGATGCGGTAGTCGTCCTTCCGCTTGGCAAAGGCAAGGAAGAGGGCGAGCAGGAAGGTCATTAAGGCAAGCCATCCAGACACGAAGATATCTGTGGTGAAACCGCCTATCAGTACACGCATCACAAAGCCTACGGCGATGATGGCAACATCAAGGATGGCATATTGTTTCAGTCGGACACAATAGGCGATGTTCATACCCCAGTAGCCTAAAAGTATGGCATAGAGAATCGGCATGTTGACACTATGCGACAGTGTGACGAGCAGCAGAGAGGCAATCAGGCTTAGTATCATGATGAAATAGCCCTCTTGAACACTCACTTTCCCTGCGGCAATGGGGCGTAACCGTTTCTTGGGGTGCAGGCGGTCGCTCTCCACGTCATGGATGTCGTTGAAACAATAAATGCTGCTGGACACAAAGCAGAAGGCGAGGAAGGTCCATAAGGTTTGCATACAATACTCCTTGTTCAGCAAATTATTGCTGAAGAACAATGGGGCGAATACGAAAGCGTTCTTAAACCATTGTAGAGGGCGTATAAGCATCAGGGCATCCTTCATCGTTTGCAAAGGTACAAAATATTTGATAATTAATAATTGATAATTGATAATTATTTTGTACCTTTGTTTTTAGTTTGCAACAAAACAACGGATGCTGGACTTCATACACAGATACGAGGCGAAGATTGAAATCAGTACAATAGGTCACGATTTGTCATTGGATTTCGTGAAGGGTATCTGTATCCTCTTAGTGTTGTTCCATCACACTACCGATGAGGTGTTCCATCAGGATTCCTTCTTCTATATCTGGGGCTATCCTGCCGTTCCTTTGTTTCTGTTGATACAGGTATTTCATTCCTTGAAGTATGGCTATGCCAAGAAAGGGTTAAACCTGATGAAGATATGGAATCGTGCCGTCTTGCCTTTCCTGATAGCCGAAGTGCTGATCTTTATCTGTTATCTTATCCTCAATCCCTCGTACTCATGGAAGTTCAAATTCATTGATGCTCTTTATTGGGGAGGTAAGGGACCAGGTTCTTACTATCCGTGGATATATATCCAGTTTGCACTGCTGTTACCTTTGTTACGACCATTGTTCCGTCGCATGGGAAATATTCAACTGGCTGTTCTTTTCTTGATTCTCTCTGTAGGATGTGAGGTGGTATGTAGTATCGTGCAGATGCCGGAATGGGTTTTTCGTCTCCTGTTGTTTCGGTATATCTTCCTTTTCTACTTAGGCTATGAGATGGTGGAGAAAGGAATCGTTATGAATATCGTAACAGTGTTCCTGTCGATGGTCAGTTTGGTAGCCCTTTATTTCTTCGAGGTGAAAGGTGTTGACTGGTCGCCATGGTTTTATCATTCAGAGGGTTGGAATGCTTTCCACTGGATATGCTATTTCTATATGGCTTATCCCTTGTTATTCCTCTTGTGTAAGTTTTTTTATTGGTTGCCAGCCAATAGTGTTGTGGAGAACATCGTCTGTAAGGTGGGGATCCATTCTTATGCCATCTATATCTTCCAATTGTTTTATTTCGTCAATATTGCCCCATATATCAAGGAACAACTTGTGTTGTTGGGAAATCCCTCTGTAGCCCGCTTCCTGTATGTCCTCCTTGCCGTTTTGATATGTACGATACCTGTCATCCGCTTTGTCAATGATATCAGCAACAGGGAAATCCTGAGAAAAGTCGTTCTTGGGATATTCCTGATAGTAGGCGGTGTGCTGTTGGTTACGTGGAAATGGCGTCCGTACTACCGTGCTGTGGAGCAGTTTACTCCGTATGAGGTGGCTGTTCATAACGATGATTCTCTGAGAGTCATCATGTTGGGTGATAGTTGGGTATATTTCCATGAGACACTTCGACGTGATTCCACTTTTGAGCAGATGCTGAAAAGAAACTTAGGAAGTAGGAAGGTGAAAGTCCTGGCGAGAGGGCGGTATGGCTTTACAAGTGGTCAGACTTACGAGCGTATGAGTGCGGAGCGATGTATGGAAATCGACTATGACCTGAACTACTGTTCGCAGGATGTCGTAGAGACAGGACCAGACTATTGTGTTATTTCTGTTGGTATTAATGATGCCCGTCAGCGTCGTGGCAAGGACTATTACGTTCGTAATTACGTACACATGCTGCGCTTGTTGCTCTCCCAGAATATCAAACCCGTGGTGATGGAGATTCCTGATGTGGATGTTGACGAGGCATTCGACGGTAACACCCTTTACTATCAGTTGAAGGCGCGTATCTGTATGAGTCTGCTGGAAACAAGTTTGCGGGGAGTGAAAGACTACCGGCAGGCTTTGAAAGACTCCTTGGTGGTGCATCATCTGATGGACAGTATCGTGTATATCCCTGCCGCTTCATGGAATCCGGAAGGCTGGCGTGACAAGCGGAATATCTATACTGATGACCATTTCCATCTTAATCTTGCCGGCTATGACTTGCTTGACTCCACATTTGCCGCTGCGATAGTGAGAGACTATCGGCTCAGAAAGAAGCGATAGTGTCAAAGAATTCTTTTGCGTAGCGATCCTTGCTGAACAGTAGGGAACGTTCCTGTGCAGCCTTACCCATTATCTCTCGTTTCTCTGGATGATGGTAGAGGTCGAGAACAGCCTTGGATATCTGACTGGGCTGTAACTTGTTGCCATTTAGCAAGATAGCACATTCGGGAGTGACGGTCTCTGAGATTCCGCCCCTGTCGGTAGTTATCACAGGCAGCCCCGTTGCCATAGCCTCAATACTCGTGAGTCCTAATGGCTCATTCCATATAGAGGGTAGTACGGCGATGTCAGCAAGAGCAAGATGGGCAGGGATTTCCTGATATGGCTTGAAACCCGTGAAGACGATACGGTCCTGCATGTTGGCAAACTGGGTGCGCAGTTCTTTGATAAACATGGTCTCTTCCAACTCGTTACCATAGAACGAACCGCCAATCATCAGCAGTTTGATGTCAGGATAGTCCTGTAGTTCCTGCAATGCCTCCAACAGTTCGCGAACTCCTTTCTCTGGTACGATACGTCCGGCAAATACTATCACGAAGTCATCCTCTTTCAACCCATAGTCCTGTCGGTTGACAGTCTTCTCAGGTGATTTCGTAAAGGCATGAAGGTCAATGCCGTTAAGCACGACTTTGCTTTTCTTGTCTACATTGTCAATGGTAAGCACCCTTTGTCTGATATATTCAGATACAGTTATGATGCCATTCGCACGATCATAAATCTCTTGTGCCTGTTTTACCTCTGCGTTCAGAAAGTCGTTATGGATATGGTAGACAATCTTGGCTGGGTATTTCTGAGGAATCTTCAATCCGTAACCTGGACGGTTCTCAATGATGACCATATCATATTGATGTTCCGTGATATGTTTCAATGCTTGCTCGAAATAGTATTCTATCGTGTAATGGTAATAATCCTCACGGTTCAGCAGGTGACGGAAGTTCTTGCGGATCTTTGCCCCGAAACTCCTGACATCTACGAAGTGGTAGTGATTGACGTCTGAGTGTAGGGCAGGATGGTGCATCGCCTCCTCATCATCGACACTATAGATGGTGATGTCGTGTAAATGGTACTGGTTGTTATATTCTAAATAGAAGTCAATGAGATTCTCCACGGCTCCCCCCTTTGTGGCGGGAACTGGTAGGATGCCAGATGTCAGAATGGCTATTTTCATAGGCTTTGTTTAGTTGTTGTATGTAATTGTTATATCGGCTTCCAGAAGTCTTCTGTACTCTTGCCGTTGGCAAAATGGTAGAAGTCGGTGACAATGGAAAAACTATCATCAGTAAACTGCTGGTCTTTATGTTCAATAAAACAGAGGGGCACTTCCCCGATAAAGGATGCCCAACGGCTGTAGGTGCTCCACGGACCGAGCATACGGTCACACAGAGAAAGGGTATAGAGGTCGAGAATATCTCCGGAAGGCTCCTTGCCGAAGCGGTAGCACTGGCATCCCTCGAAGATTTTAACATCGAAAGCCTCATTACTGCTGATGAAGAAGGCGATTCGTCGATCGTGGTAGACTGCCTGTATGCGCAGCATCATCTGGTGGAACTCCTCTAACGTATAGTAATAACGTCCGTCATAGAAAGTCTTATAGTCACCATGACGGATATGGACTCCTACGACAAGGTCAGCATCTTTACGTATTTCCGTCATCATTGCCGATGCCTTGTTCATAATCTCCTCTCGTGGGCGGAATATCTGTTGGAGTTCCTTTTTCGTCTGTACCAGATAACGGGTGTCATCCATGGTGTACCATCCCTTTTTGAATCCCAAGAATTTGAAGATCTTGTCCCAGGTCTTGTTATGGGTCACTTTCCATGTCAGGTGCTTATACCATCCCCATCCTTTGGGAAGTCTTAGGAACCACGGTTGCCAAAGAGGATAGTAGATGAAGGGTGCGTGAAGTAGATGGGGAAATACCTCAATGGTCCAGTCGTAGAAGATGATGACCATCTTCTTCCGTTCCGCAATACACATGGCGATGGACGGTAAGTATGTCCATAACCTGTTGCAGGTCTGTCCTGGAGCGTCACATAATACTCGCATACGTTTGCAAAGATAGTGAAATTTGTCTGGTTCACCAAATATTTTATGGGATAAGTGCTTGTTTGTTCCCTTGTGCCATCTAAATAACGTTAATTGTGTTAAAAGAAAGTCCCTTGTTTTTAACACGGAATCAATATGTTGAATCCATTATTATTGAAGATATCCGTACCTTTATAAAAGTGAATATCGATTATTCATTAAACTAAAATATGGAAAAAGATTATTTTGTAAATCTATGGTTGCGGCAGGTGCTGCACTTAATGAGAAGACCGGGGTTTGTCCGTGATGCGGCGGCTGAGGGTCATCTGGGTAGGCGGGTATTTAACTTAAACAATCCTGCCAAGTCAATAAACTCTGTCATCCAATTTGTTCGGATGCTTGTCGTCTGGGCAAATGACGCCAGTCATGACAATTATGTGGTCTTTGAGGAGAAATGGAAAGCCCTTGGAAAGTACACGTGGGAGTTTGCCCGAAAGTATGGTGACAAAATAGCGGAGAACTATAAAAGGAAATAATAGGTCTGATCTCCGTAACTTTCTTATTAGAACAACTTTATGGAAATAATTTCTGCGTCAGTACAACTGTTAAAGGGAGAGATAGCCCTGGCGGGGTTGTCATGTGAGGAGGAGCGTCGGATTGCCCTGTTGGAACATCACCGCATCCTGCCTGACAGTGAGTTAAAACAGATGGAGTTTCTGTTTAAGATGTTTAAGAAGCCCTGTTTCGCACGTGGCGAGTTGGTAGGGGTCTTTGGAAAGGCTAAGAGCGGCAAGACGTTCGTCTGTTCTATTCTGATGGCGCTCTGTTTCCGCAATCAAGTGCTCTCCGTCAATCGGATTGCACCGAGAAGGTTGCATGTGTTGTGGTATGATACGGAACAAAGCGAGGAGTCGACGCAAGACATCCTGCGGAACCGTATCCTGCCCATGACGGGATTGTCAGAGAGCCAGTTTCCGAAAGAACTGTTCGACGTGTTCAACGTCCGTGGTGAGCCGTGTGGCGAGCGGCTCCCGTTGTTGGAGACCGCGGTGAACCACTATAAGCCTGACCTGGTCATACTGGACGGTATCCGTGACTTGCTGTCGGATATCAATGACGGTGTGGTGTCGCATGAGGTGATAGAACGACTGATGCACCTTGCCTCCAAGCAACGGTGCTGCATCGTCTGTGTCATCCATCAGAACAAGTCTACGGAAGACCATAATCCACGTGGATGGATCGGTACGGAACTGAAACACAAGGCTTTCGAGATGTATGAGTGTACGAAGTCGAGTGAACGTATCTTTGCCTGGTCACAGGTGGAGACGCGTAAATACGATATCCTCGACAAGTTGAAGTTTGCCGTCAATGAGCAGGGGATTCCCTATTGTTGTACCGAGGAGCAACTGTTAGAGGCACAGTATGCGGCGCAGCGGAGACTGGCGGAGGAACGGCAGAAGAGCGGTGACAGCAGTAAGTTGTTTCCCTTTAACCCGAAGTACGTCGTCGGGAAGGACGGCATATACACTCAGTTCAACGTCCAGCAACTGTTTGCTGATGCCATGGAGGTGGAGAAGGTATATACAGAGGAGCAACTCTTGAAGACTGTCGGATTGCTGTCGAATATTGCCGTGGGTAGTGTCTTGCAGCGACAACTCAACAAGGCGTTGAAACTGGGCGTAATCATGCAGAGTTACGATGCCTGTCAGCAGCGTATCTATGTCAGACCGAAACCTAAACCTGAACAGCGGAAACCAATAGAGACGAAACTAATTTTCTAACCATTTGCCGAGGTGAAGGTTCCAAGCCCCATACCTACTTCTCTATAGAGAGAAGGTAGTATGGGCCTTGGGGGGAACTTCACCGAGGCACTCAAAATACTAAAACCATGCCTTTTACTTTTACGTCATTATCAGCATTACTACAGCATCCCGAGAAGGATGGCATGAATCTGGTCGACCAGACCATCAGTACCGATACCGTATTCTGCCGTTCACTGGTATCGGAGGGCTATCTTACTGAACAGCAGATGCGGCATGCCGCAGAGCGTTACCGTCTGGGGCGGTCGAAAGACGGTGCCGTCGTCTTCTGGGAGATTGACGAACAACAGCGTATCCGTGACGGGAAACTGATGTACTATCAGGATAACTGTCATCGTGACAAGGACAGGAACGCCACTTGGGTCACGGCAAGACTGAAACAACAGCGTCAACTATCCCTGATGTATGAACCAGAGCGTTGCCTCTTCGGACTGCACCTGCTCCCAAAGGACTGTGATCAGACCATTGTGGTCGTCGAGGCGGAGAAAACAGCCGTCATCTGCTCGGAATTGTTTCCGCAAAGTGTCTGGATGGCAGCAGGTGGTATGACGATGCTGAACGCTGGCAGACTCTATCCCTTGCGGGGCTATCGTGTGGTGCTCTTTCCCGATACGGACGAGACAGGGCAGACCTACCAGCAGTGGAGGGAGGTCGCCAAAGCCGCCCAGGAGTTCTTTCAGTTTCCGATTCGTGTCAGTCCCATTCTGGAGGATAATGCCACACCGGCGCAGAAAACCGCCAAGATAGATATTGTCGATTATTTATTTGAAGAGCGATGACGATGGAGAAAGACAAATCTTTTGAAATCCGTGCTTACGGAAAGTCGGAACTTGCCCTGCTGTATTTTCCCAATGCAGGGTCAACAAGGGGTGCCCTCTGCAACCTGAATTACTGGATCGGCCACAATATGGAACTTAGTACAGCCCTTAGAGACTGTGGCATGTCGTCTAAAGCGAAATTCTATACTCCCAAGGAAGTGGCGCTTATAGCGCACTTCCTTGGGGAGCCACTATAGTTCCTATAGTTTCTGACTGCAAAGATAATGCTTTTTTGGGAAAAAGCCCCAAAAAGAAGAAAGAAGAGTCAGGATGTGACAAGA
>Ga0247608_10002575_pt1 | contig 22364 bp, 16 predicted proteins | sample 176DNAGHGlowgp2_FD_193490 | JGI IMG/M metagenome (GOLD analysis project Ga0247608, IMG submission 193490) | Sheep rumen microbial communities from Palmerston North, Manawatu-Wanganui, New Zealand - 1766 DNA GHGlow gp2 | ecosystem: Host-associated > Mammals > Digestive system > Stomach > Rumen ...
TCATATTTTTAAAATACTCTTTTAATTTAGTTTTCATACCGTCACCTATTTTATATATTCATTATATAATATTTTTCCCGTTTTAACAACAAAAAAGAACTATCAATTTGATAGTTCTTGGCTATTAAATTTATCTTACTTAAATTCAACAGTAGCTCCAGCTTCTTCAAGCTTAGCTTTAATATCATTAGCTTCATCTTTAGAAACGTTTTCTTTAACAGTTCCGTTTTGATCAACGATGTCTTTAGATTCTTTTAATCCTAATCCAGTTATTTCACGAACAACTTTGATTACGTTAACTTTAGCTTGACCACCGTCAGTGATAACTACAGTAACTGTAGCGTTATCATCAGCAGCTTCTCCAGCACCAGCAGCAGGTGCAGCAGCAACAGCTACAGCTGATGGATCAACTCCGAATTCCTCCTTCATTGCGTCTACTAATTCTTTAATTTCTAAAAGACTCATTTCTTTTAAGCTTTCGATAAAACTTTCTTTAGTTAATTTAGCCATTCTATATTCCTCCTTAATTAATTTTATTATTTATTATTCTGCTGTTTCGTTAGCAGTTTCTTCTGTAGTTTCTTCAGTTGATTCTTCAGTAGTAGCTTCTTCAGCAGCTACTTCTTCAACTGTTTCAGTAGTTTCTTCTACCTTTTCTTCTACAGCTTCTTCTGTAGTTTCTTCAACTTTTTCTTCTTTTGCAACAACTTCTGTTCCATCTTCTTTTTGTTTAGAATATAAATCTAAACTGATTACTAAATCTCTTGGTATAGCAATTAATGCTCCAGCTAATTGAGTAAGTAATGTTTCTTTTGATGGAAGTTTAGATAACTTAACTAATGTATCCTTATCTGATACTTCTCCATCAACTATTCCTACTTTTAAAACTAATGCTGGGTGAGTTTTAGCAAAGTCTGATAAAACTTTGATTGGTGCAATTGCATCATTACCATAAGCAAAAGCGCTTGGTCCTTCTAGAGAATCTTTAACATCGATTTTTAAATCATCAAATGCTCTAGCCATTAAAGTATTTTTATATACTTTATAATCTGCACCAGCTTCTCTTAACTTAACTCTAAGTTCTTTTGATTCATTATCAGTAAGTCCACGATAATCGAATAAAACAACAGTAGTAGCTTCGTTAACTCTAGCTTTTACTTCATCGATTATTTCTTGCTTCTTTGCAAGAACAGTTGCATTTGCCACTTAAACACCTCCTTGATTATTTTTAATTTAGGAGCCATTAAAAAATTCCCGGGCAGGCCCGAGAACTCTTTTAACTTTTAATAAAGTCCTCGGCAGGATTTACTTTTATACCTGCTGTCTCTGGCACCAATAAATTGATTATATTATATATTATCAATTACTATTTGTCAAATGAATTAATTAAAACTTTAATTCCAGGACCCATAGTAGTTGTAATAGCGATATTCTTTATGTAATCACCTTTAACTGTTGATGGTTTAGCTTTAATGATTGTAGCCATGAATGCATCAAGGTTTTCAAGTAATTGTTTTTCAGTGAATGATGCTTTACCAATGATACCATGAACGTTACCAAATGAATCAGTTCTATATTCAACACGTCCAGCTTTTACATCATTAATTGCTTTTGTTACATCAGTAGTTACTGTTCCAGTCTTAGGATTTGGCATTAAACCTTTAGGTCCTAAAACCTTACCTATTTTACCTAAAGCAGGCATCATATCAGGAGTAGCTATCATTACATCGAATTCGAACCAATTTTCTTTTTCGATTTTTTCTAATATATCAGTATCTCCTACATAATCAGCTCCAGCTTCTTTAGCTTTAGTAGCATTTTCACCTTTAGCAACAACTAATACTCTCTTAGTTTTACCAGTTCCATTAGGTAATACTATAGCTCCTCTTAATTGTTGATCAGCTTTTTTAGTATCTAAGTTTAATCTAACAGCAACTTCTACTGTACCATCGAACTTACTAGTTGATGTTTCTTTAACTAATTTAACAGCTTCTTCTTTAGTATAAGCTTTACCTTTTTCTATTTTGTTAGAAACTTCAACGTATTTCTTTCCTCTTTTCATTTTATTTCCTCCTTATGTGGTATTTTCTTTATGAGAGATTTTGAATAAGCGGTTTCTTATTCTCCCACATATGAATATTATTACTTATTATTCTACTACTTCAATTCCCATGTTTTTAGCAGTTCCTTCAACAATTTTCATTGCCTCTTCAACTGTATAAGCATTTAAATCTGGTAGTTTAGTTTCAGCGATTTCTCTAACTTGATCTTTAGTTAATTTACCAACGATTTCGCTAGATCCTTTGCTTGAACCTTTCTTAACCTTAGCAGCTTTCTTAATTAAGAATGCAGCAGGTGGAGTTTTAATTACAAAATCAAAACTTCTATCATCATAAATTGATATAACTACAGGTAATACATCACCCATCTTATCTCTTGTTGCATCATTGAATCTTGTACAGAAATCTTGTAAGTTGATTCCTGCAGGTCCTAAAACTGTTCCAACTGGTGGAGCAGGTGTAGCTTTACCAGCATCAATTTGTAATTTTATTTGCTTAACAACTTCTTTTGCCACGAAAAACACCTCCTATAAATTTTTGCTTTCGTGAGTGGTTCAATTGGCTTACCGCTTAATTTTGCCTATGCCTCCCACTAACTAAATCTATATTAAATAAATATAGCACTTAAAATATTAACACTAAACTCTTAAAAAATCAACATATTTTTATTAGTTTTGTGCTATTTCAATCTCAGACATACCAACTTCTACAGAAGTTTCTTGTCCAAATAAGTCTACCATTAAGTTAATCTTACTATTTGGTATATCTAAACTATCGATTGTTCCAATCATTCCTGAGAATGGTCCAGCTATAATCTTAACTTTAGCACCAATCTCTAATTCTTTATTAACATCAAGTCTACTCATACCCATACTATTTAAGATATGATCTACTTCATATGGTTGAAGTGGCGTTGGTTTAGCACCTTTACCAGATGATCCAATGAATCCTGTAACACCTGGAGTATTACGTACAACATACCAAGCTTCATCACTCATAACCATTTCTACTAATATATAACCTGGAAATAACTTTTTAGTTTTTTCCTTTTTCTTTCCATCTTTTGTTTCTTCAACAACTGTTTCTTCAGGAACTATAACACGGAAAATATAGTCTTGCATATCCATACTTTGACTACGCATATCTAGTTTTTCTTTTACTTTATTCTCATGTCCAGAATAAGTATTAACAACATACCATTGTTTTTCCATACTATAATACCTCCTTTAATAATGCTAATAATAAATCAATACAATAGAAGAATAATCCAAAGAATACTATAAAGAATATAGTAGCTATAGAATATTTAATCATATCCTTTTTACTTGGCCATTTAACTTTAGCCATTTCACTTCTTACACCACTAAATAATTTCTTTTTAGTTTTAACTACCTTTTTCTTATCTTTCTTAGTTTTCTTAATTTCCTTTGTTTTCTCTTTCTTTTTCTTTTCGTTATTGATTCTATCAAGTTCTGTGTCGATATCCATTGTTTGTCTTGTGTCTTTAACTATTTTAGCCATATAACCCACCTAACCTTTTTTCCAAAATAAAAACACCTTTTCGTGTCTAAATAAAATTTACCACAAAAAGATGTAAAAGTCAATTATTTTAAGAAAAATATTAATAATGAACCTATTCCTATTAACATAGAAGCTGTTATTGTTACAAAGAAGAATATGTCTCCAAATGCAGCCTCTTCTTTATCTGCCATGTATTTACCTGCCTCCGTTGCTCTAATCAAACTTGGTGATTGTCCTTTAGAAGTGTCACTTTTTTCTTTTTGCACTGCATAATCATAGTAATATGGAATAGCTGGTAATTGTCCAGTATTTCTAGCATCAACTAATACTGATTTAAAATAATCTCTATCTTTTTCATCAAATATAGTTACAAAACTATTAAATCTATCACTAACTACACTTTTATCTAATAATCCATTAGCTATATCATAATCTGGTAAAAATAAACAAAATCCTAAATTAGCTAATCCAATAATATTGTGTAATATGGCTGTATCTTTATCATTAACTAATAATGGTGATATATTTTTTACTTCTAAAAAATCAAATGAACCATCCTGATAAATAATATCTTCTGGTTTAAAACTTGTTACCATCTTATTTTGTTCATGGTATTTTTTCATTCTGATGGATAATAACATTAAAAGATATCTTTTATCTTCAGAATCAAGTTTAGTTTTAATTTTTAAGTCAAGTAGATTTTGATGCTCCATATACTATCACCTATTATAATCATAACACTAGTAGTTTTTATTTTCAATCAGTTTTTTCCTAATTCTATCTAATGTTTGACCTACCGTTCTATAATTTATATCTAACAGTCTAGCAATATCTTTCTGACTAAACCCATTATAATATAATTCTAGTATGCAAGATTGTTCTAATGGTAACTTAAAAAATATTTTATTAAGCTTTTCATAGATTTCTCTCTTTTCTAATTCGAAAACAGGTGATACTCCTTTAGCATCAGCAATTGTATCAATTAATTCTATATCTTCATCAAGTGAAATACTAGCATTTAATGAAATACTACTATTAAGACTTTTATGTCCTAACGTTGTATGCTTGTTATATAGGTTTATCATTTTACTTCTAATACATAAATCTAAATATGTATAAAATGTATTATCATGAAAAATATCATAATGCTTATAAGCATAAAAAAGGGCATAATAACCCTCTTGAATATAATCACTTAATTCTAATCCACAGGTTTTATCATGCTCTAAATATTTCTTTGCATATTTTTCTATTAATGGTTTATATTTTTTAAACAGTATATCTTTAGCATATTCATCATTTTCTTGTACCATATATAGTACTTCATTGTCATTTAGATCTTTATAGTCTTTCAAGTCCTCACCTTTTTTGTCTAATCACCTCATATATCATTATTCCACTTGCTACAGAAGCATTTAGACTATTTACCTTTCCGTACATAGGTATTTCAGCTATAAAGTCACATGATTCTTTAACTATTCTACTCATTCCAGAACCTTCATTTCCTATAACTAAAGCTATCTTTCCATGATAATCTAACTCTCTATAATCAGTACCATTCATATCAGTACCTACTATCCAAAATCCATTGTCTTTTAAATCTTTGATAGTAGAAGCAAGATTAGTAACCATATCTATAGGAATATTATCTACTGTTCCAACACTAGTTTTAATAACAGTAGCATTAACTTCTACACTGCGATCTTTTGGTATTATAATTCCACTAACACCAGCAGCTTCAGAAGTACGAACAATAGCGCCTAGATTATGAGGATCTTCTAGATGATCAAGTATAACTACGAAACTCTCAGGATCATCTATAAAATCATGATAATCAGTATATCTAAAATCCTCGACATCCATAATTATACCTTGATGTAATCCATTTGCAAGTCGGTCTAATTCATATTTAGGCAAGATTTTAGGTTCAATATTTAATTTTCCTATAGCAGAAATTAATTTTTCATCTTTAAATCCTTCTTGAATATATAGTTTTCTAACTTTTTTATTTTTTTCTAAAAATTCTAAACAAACATTTCTTCCATATACTAACATAACTATTCTCCTAATATATATTTCATTATTTCATCTATTCTACTTTTATTGTTTTTTAAATCTAAATATCCAATTATTGCTTCTAAAGCAGTTGCATGTTTATAAGTAATAATATCAGTATTCTTAGGATGAGAATTACTTTTATAATTACGTGCTCTTTTAATAACACTTAACTCTTCATCACTAAAGAAATTATTATTAATCATATCCTCTAAAAACTTAGCTTGATTCTTAGCACTAACATAATTAATACTCTCAGTCTGTAAATCATTAACATTACCAATACCTTTATTAATAAGATAATGTCTTACATAGTTTTCATATATTGTATCTCCTAAATATGCAAGTACTAATGCATTTACTTCAACAGGATTCATAACATCACCTACTTATATTTTATCATAAAAAGAAAAAGATAGTTAAACTATCTAAATCTTGGAACCATTTCTAATACTTCTCTAGTAGTATATTCATTAGTAAATTCTAGTTTTTTACACTTATTACACTCCCTAGACCACACTGGTATAATACTACCAAACTCTGTTATTGGTGTATATTCTTCTTTCCATTCATGAAAACAAACCTCTTGGCTTTCTTTAATATACTCCATTTGTATATTTCTTAATACTTCTTTTAATTCCATATAGCTTAATCTTGCCATAACCACTCCCCCTGAAAGTGCCTTATATTATAACACTAACCATCTTTTAAGTCAAATAAAAAGGTAGATTACTCTACCTTATATCATTTCGTATGTTGTTCCTTCTCTAGAATCAACTAATTTAATTCCTTTAGAAAGTAATTCATCACGAATACTATCTGCTTTAGCAAAATCTTTATTTTGTTTTGCTTCTTTTCTTTCTTCTATCTTTTCTAAGATATATTTTTCTAAGTCTTCATCAACTAATGTTTCAGTAACAATCTCTTCTTTAAATAAATCTAAAGATAATACTTTATCAAAATCTTCTATTAAATATAACTTAGTAAAATCAGTAAGTTCATTATCTTTTAATACATCATATACTAAAGTTAACATACTAGCTGTATTTAAATCATTTTCTATACATTCTTTAAATTTATCTTTATAGAAATCAATTTTATCTTCATGAAGATCTGGAGTTCTATCAAGTTTAGCTATTCTTTCTTTTAATTTTTTATAAGCAGCTTCTGCTTGATCTAATGCATCGAATGAAAAAGTAAGTACTTTACGATAATGACTTCCTAAACAAAAATATCTATAACTAAGTGGATTGTATCCTTTTTCTTCAAGCAATGAAACTGTTAAGAATTCTCCTTTAGATTTACTCATCTTACCGCTTTGATCATTTAAATGTTCTCCATGTACCCAATAATTACACCATTTATGGCCAAAGTATGCTTCAGATTGAGCTATTTCATTTGTATGATGTGGGAATATATTATCTACTCCACCACAATGAATATCTAAATATTCTCCTAAGAATTCTCCACTTATACCACTACATTCTATATGCCATCCAGGGTATCCTACTCCCCAAGGAGAATCCCAACGCATATCTTGATTCTTAAATTTAGAATCAGTAAACCATAAAACAAAGTCAGCTTGATTCTTTTTATTAGTATCTTCTTCTACTGTATCTCTAACTCCTACCATTAAATCTTCTTCTTTTTTACCTGATAGTTTATAGTAATCTTTTGCCTTAGATACATCAAAATACACATTACCATTAGATATATATGCATATTTATCATCTAACATCTTAGTAATCATTTTAATATATACATCAATATGATGACTTGCTGGTTCAATAATAGCAGGTTTAGTTATATTTAATTTAGCGCAATCATTAAAGAAAGCATTAGTATAGAATTCAGCTATTTCATAAACTGTTTTACCCTCACGCGCTGCTCCTTTAGCCATCTTATCTTCACCAGTATCAGAATCACTAGTTAAATGGCCAACATCAGTTATATTCATACATCTTTTAACATCATATCCAAGATATCTTAAACCCTTTTCAAGTATATCTTCAAATATATATGTTCTTAAGTTTCCTATATGAGCATAATGATAAACAGTTGGTCCACATGTATACATACGAACAATACCATCATCATGTGGTATAAAATCTTCAACTTGTTTAGTTAATGTATTATATAACTTCATAAAAATCACCTACACCCATTATAACACATTTAATTATTAATATATATTTCTTTTTTACCTAAAAGAATATTATCAATAATATCTTTATCCACAAGATCTTCTAAAACATAATCTATCTTTCTAGCACCATATTCATTATATTTACTTTTATCCACAATACTGTTGATAATATTCTTATTAATATGTATTTTAATGTTTTTAGCATTAAAATTCTTTTTTATATCATTTAACTTCGATTTTATGATTGAATAAATGCTATCATAAGACAATTTATCAAAATAAACTATCTTTTTTATCCTATTTAGTAATTCTATAGATAAGAAATCTTTTAGTTTACTATCTACTTTACTATTACCTTCTGTAAACCCAATATCATTCTTACCATAACCAATATTCTAGTCATAATAATAATACAGTTATTAAAATAAATTATATTTCCCTTATTATCAGTAATCTTACCTTCATCTAATATCTGTAAGAAAAGATTTAATACGTTAGGGCACGCTTTATCTATTTCATCAAACAATATCAAAGAATAAGGATTATTCTTAACTTCTTCTAACTTATTCTTATTATCATCATATCCAACATAACCTGGAGATGATCCTAGTATTTTATTAATAGATGATTCTTCTTTATATTCACTTCCATCAAATCTAATAACTTTATCATTAAAAACATATTTAGCATACTCTAAAGCCAGTTTAGTTTTTCCTACTCCACTAGGTCCCACAAACAAGAATGATATTGGTTTATTCTTATCCTTGTATCCAAGTTTTATTCTCTTAGTAGTATTTATTAATTCAAGTATTGCTTCATCTTGACCAATAATAGATTTATGTAAGTTTTTAGATAGCTTATCTATATATTTATTATTAATTTCACTTATTTCATAGATAGGAACACCACTTTTTTCACTAATAACTGAAGCTATATCAGATAACTGTATTTCTTTTATTTTACCAATATTAGATTTTTTTATTTCTAAACCATTTATCTTATTAGTTAATTCTTTTTCTCTATCTTTAAGCCTACTAGCATTATAAAAATCCTGTTTAATTAAATAAGTATTCTTTTCTTCTTTTATTTTCATTAATTCACTACGATATAAATTAATCTTAAGAGATGATTTATTATTATTTAAAGATACTTTAGAACATACTTCATCTAAGATATCTATACTTCTATCAGGTTCTTTACGATTAGTAATATAAGTATTAGATAATTCTATTATTTTTTCAAGTAATAAATCAGGTATTCTAACATGATGATACTTTTCATAAATACCTTTTATTTCTTTTAGTATTTTATATGTATCTAAAGAATTAGTTTCTTTTATAAGGATAGTCTGAAATCTTCTTTCCATAGCCCTATCTTTTTCAATAGTCTTTTTATATTCATCTAATGTTGTAGCTCCAATTAATTTTATCTTTCCACGTGATAATGCTGGTTTAAATATATTAGCTGCATCTATTGCGCCTTCAGCTCCACCTGCTCCCATTATTGTATGTACTTCATCTATAAATAGATAAATATTAGGATTATCTTCTAATTCTTTTATCATCTTAGTAATCCTATCTTCAAATTCCCCTCTATATTTAGTACCTGATACAAGTGAAGCAATGGATACAGATATAATTCTCTTATTCTTAAGTTTACTAGGTACTCTATCTTCTACAATTAATCTAGCAAGTTCTTCAATAATAGCTGTTTTTCCTACTCCAGCATCTCCTATTAACAATGGATTATTCTTAGTTCTTCTACATAGTATTTCCATAAGTCTTTTAACTTCTATATCTCTTCCTATAACAGGATCAAGTTCACCAAGTTTAGCTTTTTTAGTTAAATCGACACCAAACGATTCTATAAGTAATTTACTCTTATTACTTTTCTTTTTACTAATAAGAATACTAGAATATCTATCTTCTATTTCATCTATATCTATATCAAATGATTCAAGTATTCTAAGAGCAATACCTTCTTTCTCATCAAATAGTGCATATATCAGATGATTAGTAGTTACTTCATTAAAAGATGATTCGCGACATAAGATCATAGATGATTCTATTATTCTTTTTAAAAGTGGTGTATATAAAAACCAATTATTATCATCATTCCCTTTTCCAACAACACTAATAAGTTTATTTTTAAACTTAGAATAAGTAATACCAAATGAATTCATATAATCTTTAAATTCTTTATCAAGTTTTAAAAATGAAAGAAATAAATGTTCACTACCAACATAAGAGTGTTTTAATTCTTTCATTTCTTTTTTTGCATTAATTAATAACTTTTGTGCATCTTCACTAAATCTAGTAAACATATTGTCCTCCTTTTATACTCTATGTATATTAAGAGAATAATATCTTACTTTTAAACAAAAAAAATAAAGACCATTTCTAGTCTTTATTTATAGAATAAGTTATATCTATTGAATTAGTTATATCTTTATCAACAGATGCAACTACTAGTTTTGTTTCTTTAGATTTTATATTATCTCCAATATATCCTACTAATCTTGTGATATTATCATTTTCATCTTTAAAATTTATGTTTATATATCTTAGATTCATATCTTCTAAAGTATTTTCTACTTCTACTGTAAATGTAGTTATTCCTTCTACATATTCTATAGTTGCATTCTTAAATACTAATCCATCTACTTCCTGTTCTCTTAAGATTGTGGAATTTGAATCTCCTAAACTTCTTCCTGCTAGTATTAATAACATCCCTGATACCACAAATAAGCTAAATAATGTTAGAACTGTTTTAAAATTTTCTCTTTTCATTATTTCTTTTATCTTATTCATTTGTATCACCTTCTTCCGAAGTATTATTATCACTTTCAGGATCATTTGGTTCACTTGGTACTACTACTGGTTCATCTACTATAGGATTATCCACAGGAGGAGTATTATCCTCTTGTGGTTCTTCCTTCTTTATCTTAGTTATACTCATACTACTTGATGATATTATGTTTCCATTTTCATCTTTAGTTCTTGCTAAGATTATTGTATTTTCTGTTATTTCTATTTCTCCAGTATATTCTATCCAAGTATTACCTAAGTCTAAGCTATATTCACCTATTTTTTCTTCTAAATATTTAATAGATACTATCTTACTTTCAGAAATATCAGTATTATTTAATGTTATCTTTGGAGCATTAGCTATTGTTTGTCTAGTTATTTCTCCTACTGATGCTGATCCAAGCAGGTTGTTCAAGCTTGGCGCTGAACCTAACAATGTAGATATTTGTGTGTATGTTACAGTACCATCTCCACCTGCTCCACCTCTAGCTGTAGGAATTCCACCCTTAGCTTCAATAGTTCCACTATTCGTATTAGTACTGTTATAGAAAATATTAACTGAACCTCCACCTGATGAACCACCTTCTACACCATTTACTCCTCCTGGAGTTCCATTAGCTTTAATTACACTATTATTAATTATGTTATTTGAATAAATTACTAATAATCCTCCGGTACCATTATTACCTTGCCCTGTTGTTGTAGCACTATTATTTGAACTTCCTAATCCTCCTGGATTACCAGCTCCTCCTCCAGCAGCACGAGCTGCCCAACTACCAGGTCTATAAGTTATAGCTTTTCCTCCAGCTCCACCATTAGGTGAACCTGATCCTGCAGTGATTGCCAAAGAATAATTATTTCCGTTAGCAGATCCCCCACCAGTACCACCAGAGTAACTTGTTCCGGCTCCACCTGATCCAGATTTTGCATATCCTGATTCATCACCACGAGCTGCAGCACCAGATCCACCACCGGCAGTAGACCTATCACTACCTGAAAGACCAATTAATCCATAAACATGGCTATTTTTTGAATTAGCAGTTACAGCTTCTCCACCTAAGGCACCTTCGGCTGGCACAATTTCATATGTTCCATCATTATTTTTCCATAAATATACATCTTCGCCTTCAGCATATGCACCATGGCTATTATCGATAGTACCATTATTAGTAAGTGTACCAGTAACATATAGTAAGAATCCCTTTGGTCCTCCATATTCATTGAAATATGGTCTAACAATTCCATTTTCTCCTATAGTTAAATCTCCATTGACTTTAACGACTACCATATATCTGGCCATTTGATTACTAGCCCCAACATCGGCATCAGTTCCAAAAACTTTTTCTTCATCCCATACCTGTGAATCTTCATAATTATAGACATGTATTGGATATTTTACCGTTGTTGTTCCATTATCAACCTTAATCACATAATTACCATTTTCTATATTATTTTTTTGTAATGCATTAAGTATGCTGCTACCAGTAATACTATTTGCATCTATATAGGCATTTAAATCCTCTGTGATTGCATCCATCAGCTCATAATATTGACCATTTATAATCTTACCAATACTTGCTTGGCCAGTTCCACCGGCTCCACCAGCTCTATATTCAGCTGATATTCTTGCACCACCTGCTGCATCTAAAGAACCTTTTATATTAGTATACAATGTTGTTGTATCAGCATAGAATCCATTAATATCAAATGAATTATTTATAAATATATTTATTGAACCTCCACCTGAAGATCCACCAGCATAGGAACCACCAGCACCATTTTTACCTTTAGCATTTATTTGACCATTGTTTTCATATTCATCAGCATAAATAATTAATAATCCACCTGTTCCTGTTTGTCCAGTACGGCCACCTGAACCTGTTCCACCAGGATTACCAGCAGCTCCTCCAGCTGGATAATAGTTTGCACTACTTGATGTTCCATTACCTCCAGCTCCACCTACTGATGAACCTGGACCAGATGTTCCAGTATACTGACCACCTGAACCTGTTCCACCAGAGTATGATGATCCATTACCTCCAGGATATGTAGCCTTACCACCGGCTCCACCTCCTCCAGTTTGACGACCAGTAGTCGCTTCGGCATTAGCATCTGCTGTTTGACCACCAAGACCTCCAACTGCTGGAACTGTTTCATATGTATTATTAGTATTTTTCCATAAATATACATCTTCACCATTAGCATAGGCACCATGGTCATTATTAATTGTTCCATTATTTGTTAATTTACCAGTAACATATAGTAAGAATCCTTTTGGTCCACCATATTTACTATGGAAATATGGTTCTACAACTACACCACTATCAACTGTATAGTCACCTTTTACTTTTACTATTACCATATTTTTAGCCATTTGTTCTTCAGTAGTTCCAGTAGCGCAATCACCTTCATCTCCATATTGCGTATTAGATGTAATCGTTTGGTTACCTTCTAAAACATATAAATGTACTGGGTATTTTTTGCCTGCTACTTTAAATAAATAATATCCATCCACTAAATTATCATCACTAAGGATAGACAATATACTATCACCATATCTAGATATACTTTCTTCATAGGCATCAATGTCCTGTTGAATGGCATCATGTAAATCATAGTATTGACCATTTCTTATTTCACCAATATTTACTGTTCCTGTTCCTCCAGCTCCACCGTCTTGATATTGAGATGATATTCTTGATCCTCCTGATGCATTAGTAGAACCTTTCATACTATCATAGCGAGCTGTTATTTCAATTCCTAATCTATCTATATTAGTAGGTTCATTAGTGAAAATATTGATTGATCCTCCACCTGATGATCCTCCACCATATGATCCTCCAGCACCATTGGCACCTTGAGCATTTATAGAACCATTATTCTCATAATTATTTGCATATATAATTAATAATCCACCTGTTCCTGTTTGTCCTGTATACGAGTTAGATCCAGAACCACCTGGGTTACCGGCTCCTCCACCAGCTGGATAATAATTTGGACTACTTGATGAACCAGTTCCACCTGCTCCACCTACTGATGAACCTGGGCCAGATGTTCCAGTATACTGACCTCCTGAACCTGTTCCACCAGAATATGATGTACCATTTCCACCAGAGTATGTTGCAGCTCCACCAGCTCCTCCACCACCAGTTTGACGACCAGTAGTTGCTTCAGCATTGGCAGCACCAGTTTGGCCACCTAATCCTCCTACGGCTGGTACCATTTCAAATGTTGAATCAGCATTTTTCCATAAATATACATCTTCTCCATTAGAATAAGCACCATGATTGTTTTTAATTGTTCCATTATTTGTTAATTTACCTTCGACATATAGTAAGAATCCTTTTGGTCCTCCATATTGTGTATAATATGGTTCAACTGTTATACCATCTGCTATTGTATAATCACCTTTTACTTTAACAATTACCATATTCTTGGCCATCTTGTCTTGTGTTTGTCCTGTTGCACAATCTGAAGCATTACCATATAACATATCTGAAAGAATTAATTGATCTCCCTCTAATACATATAAGTGTACTGGGTAAACTGTATTATTAACTTTAAAATTATAATATCCACTTGTTAAAGTATCATCTGATAGTATTGATAATATACTATCGCCTGTCTTTTCAGATAATACTGATAGCAATTTTATTTCTGATACGGTTAGTGCTGTAGCATTTGCTACAAATTCCATTTTAGTTGTCTCAGTTGGTATTAATAATTCTAAGTTAGAGTCACTTATGGCTACCTCACTAATAACATTACTATTTGCATCATACATTCTTAATATACTACCACTAGCAGCATTCGATTTAATATTAATATATTTAGCAATACCATCATTTTCTACATCTAAATATTTACTAGTATTTACTGCTACAGTATCTGAAGTATTTGTCACACCATCATATGCTTTATAGTTTAAATAATTACCAAATGATGAAGATAAGTATGCTGTCTCATCAGTAGTTTCACCTAATAAATCTATTATTCCCTTAGCATATACAGTTTTACCTATTTCAACTTCTAATGGTCCTTGATATTCTTGCCATTCTCCATCATCAATTCTATATACGCCAGCAATACAATCTTTACTATATTTTATAGTTATTAAGTTTTTACCAACTTGGATTCCTGTTGATGTTAACATAGAATTTGATTTATTAATGCTTGTGATAGATGGGTTATTTTTTGTGGAAACTTCATACAAATATGCATATCCTGATCCACCACTATATGACTTTGTTTGTAGTGAGAACTTGATTTTTGTTGTTTCTTGTTTTAATGTTAAGCTTACATCTTTTGCTGATGTTGCAGTTGTATAAGATGTAGTATTTATAACATCTTCACCATCATTGTATTGATATATTATTAAGTTACCTGGTGACTGTGGTGATGTTGCAAAAGCATTAGTTATACTATATCGTATCTTGATAGTTTTTCCTCTAGCATCATCTGCTACTTCTAATATACCATTATGATTTGATTTAATTGATGTTGAATCAGAGCCATCATATGCGTTTGGTAATAATGCTTCATCCTTTAATTCAGCCAATTGTGAAGCTTTTGGTGTTTCCGTTCCATATACATCTATACCTTTAGCATGGATGGTATCACCTATTTCCAATCTTATTTTGCCAGTATATGGTACCCAATTATCCTCTGATAATTCATCACCAGCTTTTACTACTTGATATAGTTTTTGTACAGATGTTTGAAAATAATCAATAGTTGCTTCATTATATCCTTTATCTATTCCCACATCAGTTAATTTAGGATTATATTTATCAATATTAATTACTGGTGTAATAAATGGTTTTATTTCATATAAATATGCGCGTCCATTACCACCACTATATGACTTTGTTTGCAGTGTGAATTTAACTAATGTAACTTCAGGTTGAAGTAATATATTAACACTTTTATTAGCTTCTGAATTATATGTAATAGTGTCAAGAACTTCTTCACCTTTATATTGTTTTATTTCAATAAGTCCTGGTGATTTTGGATCTGTAGCAAATGCATTAGTTATCTTGTATTTAACAGTTAAATATTTATTTTGCATCTTACTATCTACCTTTATTGAACCAGTAAAGTTAGATTCAATATTTGTACTATCATTTCCATCATATGCCTTTCTAGTTAAGGCATCATCTGGTAATACTGATAGGTAAGACACAACATTTGTATCATTTGAATTTAGATCAACACCTTTTGCATAAATAGTATCATCTAATTCTACTCTTACTTTTCCTTTATATTCTCTCCAATTATTATCATTAACTTGATTACCAGGTTTTACTATTTGATATAGTCTTTGCGTAGATGTTTGGAAATAATCAATAGTTACTTCACTATATCCTTGTTCTATACCATATTCTGTTATTACTGCAGGATATTTAGTTTCATGTATTACTGGCTCAGAGAAAGGACTAACTTCATATAAGTAAGCATATCCATTACCACCACTAAATGATTTAGTTTGTAATGAAAATTTAATCTTTGTAGTTGTTGGTTCTATATTAATATATACATTTTTTGCAGATGTAGCAGTTGTATAAGATGTAGTTTTTACAACATCGTCACCTGCATATTGATATATTATTAAGTTACCTGGTGACTGTGGTGATGTTGCAAAAGCATTAGTTATACTGTATCTTACAACCATTGTTCTTCCTTGCATTGATTCGTCAACAAGAAGATATTTAGTTGCATTTGATCCTATACGATTACTTAAATTTCCATCATATGCAGTTACAGGTAATGCGTCAGCTGGTTGTCCAACATTTACAGTAGCAACATCTGATTCCAAACCTGTAGTTGTCTTAACACTCTTAGCTTTTACTACCCCATTCACTACATGTTCAGCCCCAGTATATACTTTCCATCCTTCTCCATTACCAATATCTATATAATTAATAATATCATTTCTAGATTCATAAACTACATCTAAAACGTCATCATATTGTACGCCATATTCAGTAAGTATTGGATAACCTGTTCTAGCATTAATTACTGGTGTTGCAATAGTATCTAAATCAAGGGTATAAATATCTTCTGATACTTCTGTTTCATTACCAGCTTGATCTTTTCCTTTTGCATAAATTGTTAGACTACCATCAGAATTCTTACATGATACATAATCTTTTCCGTTTATTTCAATAATATCTGTATAGTTTGTATATGTACCTGTACTACAGATTTTATATTGCTTGATATCACTATCTCCATAGTCTATTGATATTCTTGCTGTTGTGCCGAATGTTTCTGTCAAATCTGTTATTACTATTTGTGGTGCTGTTATATCTATATTTTCAACATTTATTGTTTGAACTATAGCATTTCCTACTTTATCTATTGCATAGAATGTCCATACACCATTTTCATCTAACATAACTGTTGAATTATTATTTGCTAATGTTCCATTTTCTTTAAAGTATTCAACAGTTTGATTTCCCTTAGTATATTTGATCATATCTAAAGCTACATCATCAGTAGCTTTTACTGTTACTGCTACTTTTTGTTTTGGTTCATCACTAGCTGTCCACTTTCCTATTAGTGTTAACTCTGGTGCTTCTTCATCTATGTTAGTTATTTTCTTTGTTACTAAATCACTCTCAAGTTCCAATCTATTAACACTCTTAGCATAGATTGTTGTTCCAGCTTTATCAATTTTAAATGAACTAGTGTATTCTTTCCATCCACTATCTACTCCATCCGCTGTTACTGTTTTATATAATCTTCTTGCAGCTTCTTGCGGATAATTAATAGCTACATTTACTTCCCTTGTTGATTCAGTCGCTGGATCTACTATTATAGTAGGTTTAGCTGGTTTTCCACTATCCCATCTCATAAATAAATTTTCATTTACTTCTGATAATGGACAATCAAGTTGATAATAATGATCAGTAAATACTAATGTATTTCCATTCTCATCTTCCACTTGGTATCCTCCACCTAAATCTGGTAATGTAAATCCTTCTTTTATTAATAAGATTCCTTGTGGATCATATTGTTTCCATGTTCCATTTGTTTTCCACTTATATTGTCTACTTTCAGCAGCTGCTACATCTGGATAGTTTAGTCTTATTATGTAATATGCTCCTTTATCTATTATTGTTGGAGCTATAGTTATATTTTTAATTTTCTTACTACTTGTAGCTTCATGATTTAATACATCTCTATTCATTGCATAGATTGTTGTATTTTCATAGATATAGATTGGTCCTGTATAATCTATCCAACCTCCATTACCTATCTTATACCTTTTTATCTCTGCATTATTTGCATATTTGATTTCTACTTTTACTGCTTGTGTTGGTTCACTTGCTGGTTCTAATGTTATTACTGGTGATGATATACCTGTTGTGAGATAATTAATTGATAATTCTGCTTCTCCTCTTCCATTATCACTTGTACAATATGCATAGATTGTACTATTTTGTGCTAATGTAAATGGTCCAACATATTCTTGCCAACCACCATCTCCTACACGATAGTATTTCTTTGTTGCTCTTGTATCATAAGTAATTGATACTTGTGTACTTCCTATTAATCCTTGTACTTCACTTGCAGTTGGATTTGTACTTATTAGTACATCAAGTTCATCTTTAGGAACAGAAGGGGTTTTAGTTCTTATTGTCTTACTTTCTACTGTTGTACCATATTGGTTTGTTGCTCTTGCATATACTGTACTTGATTGTGTTATTGTAAGTGGTCCTGTATATGTTTGATATATTTCACCATCAAAACTATATTCAATGTTTCCATCGTAATCACTACCACTTATACTTACTGTTACACTATTTACATCTTCTGATAAATAGTTTGTTGGATTAGTATTTATTTTTATGTATGGCAGATTTCTTGATTTAATATTTTCTACATAATAATAACTTATACTTGATTTTTTTCCATCGCTTTGTCTTATGTAATATGCATAGATTGTTGAATTAGTATCTATACTAAATGGTCCTGTATATTCTTTATAACTACCATATCCAATACTATAGTATATAGTTCTTGCTTCTTCTTGTGGTGTAATTGTAATTGTTGTAGATTCTACCATAGTATCACTTGGATTAGAACTAATTACTGGTCCAGCTAATGTATAAGATGGTGCTGGTGTTCCACCTGATGGTGGTGTTGGTTCATCTGTTGGAGTACAATTATGTGTTCCACACCATGGACTACAGTCAAAATGTTCACACCATATCCATGGTCCACCTGTTGATGAATCTCCTGGTAAATCATCTGAAGGACTAGAAGGTTGATACAAACTTATATAAACACTATCATATGATGTCTTAGTTTGTACATATTGTAAGTTACCATGATTATCATATACATTTTCATCTTTTGTTACTCTTGCTTCTATCTTTGTTGCAGGTCCTACTTCAAATACTCCTGTATATTCTTGCCAACTTCCACCATTTACTCTAAACTCTTTTGTTTTTGCATTCTTATCATATGTTATTTTTACTTTTGTTACTTTTCCATATGCTACTTCATAATAGTTTGGTTCAATATCTACTACTAGTTTCCCTTTAGGTGCTATTATATATGTTTCTCCATTTAAGTTATATCTTATATATATATTTTCTATATCTTCTACCTTTACTAAGATTGGTCCAGTGTATGGAGTCCATCCTTCTCCATCATATCCTGTTCTTATTCCATTTTCTCCATCTAGTCTCCATTCCCAGTTTGTTGAATTCTCTGGATAGTATAAATTAAGTCTTATCCATCCATCTAATAGTTCATCAGCACCTGTACTTGGTGTTACTTCTATTCTCTTATCTACTGTTACACTCTTATTATGACTTGATGTTGCTGTACATACTATTAAATACTTTCCTGGTAATAATTCTTTTGTGTTATTTGCTTCTTTTCCATTTGCTTGGCATACTACATTTCCTGTATCATTTCCAAAATCATAATTACTTGGTAGTACATATTCACTTGAATACTCGAAACTTGCTGGTAAATCTATTAAATCTATTTGTGGTATATCCCAATTCTCTTCTTGCCCTTGTTCATTTCCACCTTCATTACCATTTGGATCTGGTGTTGCATTATCGTCTGGTACTATTGCATTTCCATTTTCATCTGTTATTACATCTGAATTTTCTCCTTGATTAATAGCTTCTTCTTCTGTTAGTGTTCTAGTTAATATACTTACTATCTTTTCATTTCCTAATTTATCTATTACTTTTGCATATACTCTATATTCTTTTCCTTCTTCTAGATTAGTAAATGTATATTCTTCTTCTCCTTCTACATAGTTTATTCCATCTAAACTATATAGATATTTATCTATTCCACTTTCATTATCCTTTGCAGATGATGATACTCTTATACTATTTCTAGTTCTATTTACTACTTTTAAATCTGCTACTATTGGTCCTTCATTATCTATAAATACTTCTGTAGATGCTTCTCTTCCTTTTCTTCCTTCTTCATCTACTGCTCTTATGAATACATAATGATGTCCTGTATGTGTGATTCTTACATTCTTTGTATCTGTTCTTTTCCATTCACATTTTTCACTATCTTCTTCATCTATTACACAATATTCATAGTAATCTATTTTATTTTTACTTCTTGAGTCTTCTTCTATACTAATAAGTGCTTCTTTTACCCATTCTTTACTTCCTTCAGTAATCCTTGGTTTAGTTATTATATTTGTCTCTATTATATTTTCTTTTATACTATTAAAAATACCTTTACCATATGTTATACCTACTGTAAATACACATAAAAATAACAGAATTAATAATATTAATCCTCTTCTTTTCTTATCTTCTTTCTCTTTAGTATTTACTTCCACTACAGCTGTCTCTACTTCTTTAGCATTTTCTAATTCTTGAGTTTCTACTATAGTATTCTTATTTATTTCATTTTTTTCATTATTAGAAATAACGTCCTTAACTACAGTTTCTTTCTTAGTAGAAGTCTTCTTATTAGTACCCTTTTCCATAGACTCACTCTCCTATTATGTATATTACTTTTAGTATAACATTTTTTATCTATTTTCTCAATAAAATAACATAAAAAAAATCACCAAATTAATGGTGATTTTTCTATATTAAATTAATACTAATATAAAGAATACTATTAATAGAACTATTAATAATTCTAAGAATAATTTCCATATATGTTTTAACCATTGAGTATATGGAATATCCAAGAATGTTAATACACCTACTAAGATAACACTTGTTGGAGCTATTAACATAGTTAAACCATAAATTGCTTGGAATATAACTGCTACTATTGGATATAAAGATGTATCAGTAATTACTGTAGTAACATATGGTAATGTACTTTGTGCAGCATATATACTTTCAACATTAAATAAACTAGCAAAAATAGTAACAACTGTTAAAGTAATAACATTTAATCCTTTAGACATATCTAAGAAGAACTTAGTAATATGTAATTGGAATGGATGATATGAAACAATTATTAATACTAAATAAGCAAGTAACATATAGAATAATGGTCTAGATGCTCTTCTCATACCATCTAAAGCACCTTCAATGTACTTATCAAATTTAAGTCCATAAACAAATGCTAATATCATTGATGCTAAAACGATAACTGCTGGCATTTCAACATTTAAACTCCAACTACCAAACGCATTGAATGAACTACCTAAAATCTTAGCAAAGATAGGGAATCCATCAATCTTAAAGTTTTGAATATTCTTTAACCATTCAGCTGGCCATGTAGCTTTAGCTACTGTTTCCCAATTAAATGCACCTAAAGCAAGTAGAATTAATACTAAATCAAATACTATAGCAAAAGCCCAAATATTAGATTTCTTTCCATTCTTAACAACTTTAACTGCACTAGCTTTGTCGTCATTTGCTTTAGTCTTCTTTGTTTTCTTCTTTGCAGCTACTTTTTTCTTAGCATCTTTTTCTTCTTTTTCTACTTTCTTAACTTCAACTACTTCTTCTTTTACTTCACTATTTTTAGCAAAGTTAGGAACAAATTCTAATACTCTATCAGTATCATTCTTTGTCATAGAAGCATATTTAAGAACGTTATATACTAATAAAATAATTCCTAAAATTAAAATAATAACTTTAGTAACCATTTCATCAGTTACTTCTGTTTGTAGAATATAGTTAGTATAATCTACTGTAGTAGAACCAAGTGTAGTACCAATCATACCAACAACTACTGATCCTACAGTAGTACATGCAGCAACTAACTTATTGTATCCCATTAATAATACAACTGAAATAACGAATGGGAATACAAATAACATCGCAAATGATAATCCAGTTACTGAAGTAATAACACTAATTAATACTATAATTGATGCTAAGAATATTTTTTCCTTTCCTTTAAATCCATCTACAATTCTATCAAGTAAATCTCTATATGCAGGAATACGATAAGCTACACCATAGAATACTCCAATGGCAAGTACCATTAATGTTACGTATGGGAAATAACGTAATACATCAATAGAGTAAGCAAATAAATCGAATATACCTATTTGTAGTTTTTTATCTTGAACTAATTCACCATTAAATTGAATACTAGGGAATATCCAAGTACAAACAACTACTGCAAGAATTACTAATAAAATTGCTTTTAAAACACTATTCTTTTTCATTTTAACCTCCCACTATAATTATAAGCATATTATTCTTAAAATACAATATTTTTAAAGAAAAAAACTAGTATTTCTACTAGTTTAATCTATAGGTTTCATAATTGGGAATAATACTACATCCCTTACACTTGCTGCATTAT
>Ga0247608_10002576_pt1 | contig 22361 bp, 13 predicted proteins | sample 176DNAGHGlowgp2_FD_193490 | JGI IMG/M metagenome (GOLD analysis project Ga0247608, IMG submission 193490) | Sheep rumen microbial communities from Palmerston North, Manawatu-Wanganui, New Zealand - 1766 DNA GHGlow gp2 | ecosystem: Host-associated > Mammals > Digestive system > Stomach > Rumen ...
TGTAGGACGCAGACAACCTCGTCGCTACGCTCCGAGAACGTCTGCGTCCTACAGAGAGGGATGTCTATTTTCTACTCCAAGAAATTGCACTTCTATCTTGAAAGTATACAAATGCCGGCCACAGCCCCCGCCCTCAGCATATTTTTGGCCGAACCTCAGCCCCCGCCCTCAGCATATTTTTGGCCGAACCTCAGCCCCGCTTTGGCCGAACCTCAGCCCCGCTTAGGCCTGCCCAAACTGCCGCTGAGGCCGGGGCTTAACATGGCCGGGGCAAAAAACCGCCCGTTTTCTTTGCCGTTTCAAGAATTATGCCTACCTTTGCGGGTGACAAACTTAGCAAACATTCACCATGGGAATAGACGTTCGCGAGCGATACATCAATCCGTACACCGACTTCGGATTCAAGAAGCTGTTCGGCACCAAGCTGAACAAAGAAATAAAGAAACGCCTGTTCGACCAGGCAGAGATAGCCCAGTTCACCACGGACGAGCGCCGCGAGTATGCCGAGAGCGTCAAGGACTACTGGGACTACTACAGCACCATGAAGACCGCCCACAAGAAAGGCCGGGCTGAGGGACTTGCCGAGGGCGAGGCTAAAGGCCGGGCCGAGGAACGAATGGCAAATGCCCGCAGGATGAAAGTCAAAGGCTTCTCCGCCGCAGACATCGCCGAGATAACCGGTCTCGCCATCGAAGAAATTGAGCAATTGTGACAAGCGATAAACTAAGAAGTTGAACCCACTAAACAACAAACAAGTAAGAACCAGACAGTACAGACAGACATTCGGGAGCTGACAGCAGGCACCAGGTGCCGCACTCCCAACAGGGAAAACGATAAACAATTTACTAACTAAACGGAAATTGTGCGTCGCAATCCCGTTCGTACTTTCGATGGATAAATGAGCTTTTAGCTCTTGCCCTCACCTTTCTGAATACCGCCAAATATTCTACAAGAGTGCAAGATGACAGAAGGTTCACGTTTAGGCGTGAACTATTCACCACTTGTAGTTGTAGAGGGCCACTTGGCGGTAGCCCAGAAAGGTATGCAAGTCGGATGGTTGCACGCCTTTTTCGTTTCCTAACCCAAACGAAAGAAAATGAAAAGACAATTACTAAGTTCACTCGTGGCGTTCGCCGCCCTGCTCCTTGTGCCCACATCGGCATCAGCCATCGGCAATTACAGCACCTTCACCGCCAAGACCGTCGAAGGCATCGAAATGACGTTCTATGTAGATAAAGTCAGCGATGGTGTGTGCCGGGTCTACGGGAAATATGATTCTAACATTAGCGATTACATACCCGCCATTGACAAGAACACCACAGGCACCGTAACCATACCGAGTGAAGTGGAAGGACTGAAAGTGACTGAAATCGGAGGCGAAGCTTTTCGCAATTGTACCGGCATCACCACAGTCAATATCCCCAATACGGTGACTCGCTTAGGCGGATATGCCTTCTACGGCTGCACCTCGCTGACGACCATTACGGGCATATCGTCGTTGGAAGACATTGACGAAAAGTATTCCAATGCCCGCGTATTTTATAACACGCCATGGTATGACAGTTTGCCTGACGGTCTGCTCTACTTAGGAAAAGTGCTGTACAAATATAAAGGTACCATGCCCGACAACACAACGGTACAGGTGAAAGAGGGCACGGTGAGCATTGCCGAATATGCTTTCTACGATTGCGCAGGACTGACCGCTGTCAGTATTCCTGCAAGCGTCACGTCGCTTACATATAAATCCTTCTATCGGTGTGAGAACCTGGCAAGTATCACCGTGGCTGCAGGCAACACTATTTACGACTCGCGAAACAACTGTAACGCCATCGTGAAGACAGCCGCCAACACCATCATTGTAGGCTGTAAGAACACCACTTTCCCCAGCACGGTGACGGGCATCGGCGTTCGCGCTTTCGAGTATTGTACTAGTCTCACCTCACTGGTTCTTCCTAACAACATAGAGAGGCTTGGTAGTGGTTGCTTTTCAGATTGCTACTCCCTTGAGTCTGTGGTTATTGGTAACGGGCTGAAGGATATTTACAGTGGTGGCTGCTTTGCCAGATGCAACAACCTGAAGTCGATAGAGATAGTATCCAGCAACCCCTACTACGACTCACGCAACGGATGCAACGCCATCATAGAGACAGCCTCCAACACGCTGGTGGTCGGTTGTCCTGCCAGCATCATCCCCAATACTATCACTGCCATCGGTTGGGGTGCTTTCTATGATAGGTGGACTATAACGCGTATCGACATTCCTAACAGTGTGGTAAAAATTGGCGGCAGCGCGTTTTCTTCCATGTATGACTTAGAGTGCGTCACCATCGGCTCTGGAGTTAAGGAAATAGGGGAGGCTGCTTTTAGATATGACGCCAAGCTGAAAACCATCTGGTGCAAGGTGGACTTCCCCTTCGACCTGAACGAGAACGTGTTCTCTGATGAAACCTACGACAATGCCACGCTCTACGTGCCCGTCGGCTCAAAGATAAACTACATGACCTCCATCGGCTGGAGCCGCTTCAAGAACATCGTAGAAACGGACACGGAGCCCACCACAGCCATTGAGGGCATCACCGCCGATAGGCCACAGGCGGACGTTCCCGTCTACAGCCTCTCTGGCCAGCGCCTCAGCCAGCCGCAGAAGGGCATCAATATCATTGGCGGCAAGAAGGTGGTGGTGAAGTAACCACCCTCGTCGCAAGACAGCAACAGAAAGGCGGCACAAGTCATCCCCACTGGCGGATGGGCTTGTGCCGCTTTTACGTTATCATGGACGTTGACGACGGGTAGACAGGCTGGTAGCGCAAGGCCACAGAGGAGTGTGCCCACGCGCAGCCCGTTTGTGCTTATTTGCCTTGGCGGGGCATTTTTTTCGTGTTTCGCTCACCGCAATTCACTATTTTTTTTTATCTTTGCAGCATGAAAGTGACGATATACAAGCAGGCGGATGCGTTGCCGCCACTGCCCGAGGGCAGTTTCTTCCACAGCCGTGCGCTGATGGAACTCATGGAGGCAACGCCACGGCTGAAGCCCTATATGGCGGTGACTACCGACGACGAGGGCCAGGCGGTGGCCTGTCTGCTGGCTATCGTGCAGCATCGTCGCTCGTGGCTGCCGCCGTTTCTCTATAGCCATGTACGCATACTGGGCGAAGGCGAGGGCCGTGGCGACTGCTTCGGACTGATGATGAAGGCCGTCACCGAGCGCTTTCAGAACCGCACGCTCTATATGGAGGTGAGCCATCTGTCGCAGAAGATGCTGGGCTACCGCGAGTTGCGCCGTCTGGGCTACTTCCCCGTACGCTGGTCGAGCGTACACAACTCGCTGCACTCGCGGACACCAGAGGAGCGCATACTGCCCCGTCAGCTTCGTCGCGTAGAGAATGCCGAGCGGCGTGGGGCGACGTGTAAAATCGTAGAGACGGACGACGACTTCCGTGCCTTTATCGACTTAATGTGCAGCTATGCCTGGCTGAAGCCGCGTAGATATATACCTCCGATGGAGTTCTTCCGTGGATTGATGGACAGCGGCTGTGGCAGTCTGTTTCTCACCACCTTCCACGGCAAGCCCATCGGCTGCACGGCGCTGGTCTATTCGGGTAGCGATGCTTACCTGTGGTACTCGAAGGCCCGTCGCAAGAGCCGTGTCCACCTGCACCCTAATGCCGTCACCCTCTGGCACTCTATCAAGCATGCTCATGCCCAGGGCTGTGCCCACATCCGGTTTATGGACGTTGGCCTGCCCTTTCGCAAAAATCCCTATCGCGACTTCCTGTTGCGCTTCGGCGGCAAGGAGGTGAGCACCTACCGCTGGTTTCGCATCAACATCCGGTGGGTCAACCAGCTGGCTTCATGGCTGTGGAGGGAGTAGAAGGCATAGCCAATGGAATGTTCTCGTGGAGTGAGGAGTGAGATATGCAAACAACTTGTCAACTAAAGAACAAACAACTCGTCAACTAAAATAAAAGATATGAAGAAGGTACTATTCTTTGCAGCCCTGTTCTGCTGCCTACAGGCACAGGCCGAAGACCTATACATAACCCCCGACTCCTCGCTACACGATGCTGTACGCAAGGCCCGCGAGATGCGCCGGTTAGGACAAGCCCAGCAGGTGACCATCCATCTGGCCCCCGGCACCTACAGCCTGTATGAACCCCTCCAGCTAAGACCGGAAGACAGCGGACTCGTTATCCAGGGTGGCACTTCGGATGCTGCTGCCGAGGTGGTGGTCAGCGGTGGCATGACGGTCGGCGGCTGGCAACGCCAAGGCAAGCTGCTGGTGGCCGACGTGCCCGACTTCAACGGACGTCCTGTTGACTTCCGCCAGTTGTGGGTTGACGGACGTAAGGCCGTCAGGGCCCGTGATGTGAGCGACTTTGAACAGATGCACCGCATACGAACCTACGACAAGCGTAACCATGTGCTTTGGATTCCAAAGGCCGCCGTTGAGACAATTCTGAACGGCAAGGCCGGCGACAGCAAGTATCTGGAAATGGTGTTGCACGAGATGTGGTGTACGTCAAACCTCCGCATAGAGAGTCTGACACCACAGGGTGACTCTGTGGCTGTGCGCTTTCATAATCCGGAGGCCAAGCTGCAGTTCGAGCACCCCTGGCCGTCGCCCATGACCCCCGACACACAGCACCCGTCGCCCTTCTATCTGGTCAACGCCCTCACGCTGCTGGATGAGCCCGGCGAGTGGTATCACGACATCCGTAGCCACAAGCTCTACTACATGCCCCTTGACCCACAGGAGGAACGGGAACTAAGAAGCGGTAAGGCGAAAGCCGTAGTGCCCGTGCTGGAAACCCTCGTAGCGCTGACCGGCACCCCGGAGCACCCCGTCCGCAACGTCATGATAAAGGGCATCGCCTTTCACCACACCACGTGGATGCGTCCCAGCCTGCAAGGCCATGTGCCCCTCCAGGCAGGCATGTTTCTGACCGAGGCATACAAGCTGCGCCCACAGATAGACCGTCCGAACAACCACAAGCTGGACAATCAGGGATGGCTGGGACGAGCCGCTGCCGCCGTCACCCTTCGGTGGGCTGACGACTGTGGCTTCGAGGACTGCCGCTTCGAGCACTTAGGGGGCTCCGGACTGGACTATGCCGAGGGATGCCACGGCGGCACCACCAGCCATTGCACGTTTACCGACATAGCCATGAACGGCTACGTCTGCGGCTCCTTCTCGCCAGCGGGCCTTGAGACCCATCGCCCCTATCAGCCCACCGACTTCCGTGAGGTGTGTACGGGCCAGACCGTCGAGCAGTCGACCTTCGCCCATGTCACCAACGAGGACTGGGGCTGTGTGGCCGTCTGTGCCGGCTATGTGAGCAACATCACCATCAGCCACAACACCATCCACCACGTGTCGTACACAGGCATATCGCTCGGCTGGGGATGGAACCGCGACCTGGTGTGCATGAAAAATAATAATGTACGCGCGAACCTTATATATAATTATGCGCAACACATGTACGACTGCGCAGGCATCTACACGCTGGGCAATCAGCCGGGCACCATGATAACGGAAAATGTGGTGTGCGACATAGCCACTCCCTCATACGTACATGACCCCAACCACTGGTTCTACCTCTATACCGACGAGGGGTCGTCGAACATCGCCCTGAAGAACAACTGGACACCCGCAGAGAAATTCCTGAAGAATGCTAACGGGCCAGGCAATGTGTGGCAGGACAACGGACCACAGGTGAGCAACGACATCCGCCAGGCTGCCGGCCGCCAGTAACCCCCACCACCCACTACCCACCACCCATCACCCACCTATCGCATGAACCGAATTACCAGCATCATCGTGAGCCTTTTACTGTTCATGGCTGTCAACGCCACGCTCATGGCACAGACGGCAGCTATTGACTCGCTGCAACAGGTTGCCCGGCAACAGCAGGGTGAACAGCTGCAGAAGACCCTCAACCGACTGGCACGTGCCTATATCAGCAACGGCCAGATAGCCGAGGCTGCCAGCATCTATGACCGCCTGATAGACATTGACCGCGAGCTGGGCGCTATAGAGCACGAGAGTAATCACCGCCACAACAAGCTGGCCATACTCTACTACTACCACTACAACGACTCGCTGCGCCGCGAGGTGCCCGTGCAGCAGGCGTGGTTTGCCAAGCACGAGAATTGGGAGGAATACTACTATGCCTCCAAGCTGTTGGCCGACTCCTATTATTTCGAGGGCAAGATACAGACGGCCTTGCGCGAGGCCGAGCGGATAATGGATGACGCCAAGAAGCGCGACCACGACTTCGGACGGGCTCTGGCACTCATGGAAATGGGGCAGATATACTGCGACATGGCCCAATATGACCAGGCCGTGGATGCCTACAGCCGGTGCGTCAAACTGCTGAAGACACTGGAAGACCAGAACTACAACATCAGCCTGTCGTATCTGCGCATCTGTGAGTCGCTCGACCGCAAGAGACAGTATGACGAGGAGGCACGGGTGAGCAGCGAGTGGAAAGCCTTTCTCGACAACTGGAGCAGACAGAATCCTGACGTGCAGGACAACCTCAACAACTGCTACATCGACTACCACTCGCAGGCCTTCGCCATCAGCCTGGGGAAGGGACTGCTCGACCAGGCCGCGCAAGAGCTGAAGGAAATAGAACGCATCAACGGCGAAGTAGACGATGACAACACCAAATACTACATATTGGTCTACCATGCCCAGCTGGCACGCGCCATGGGCGATATCAAGACGGCCGAGGCGTATAGCGAGCAGTATAGCCGCGACGAAGGGGGCACATGGGACATCGCCAAACGGCTGCGCGCAGAGCTGCTCATGGAAAGCGGCCGATACCGTGAGGCCGCCATGCAATACCGCACACTCTACGAGGAGAAGGACTCCAGTTACACCCGTGACACTCGAATGCAGCTGGACGAGCTGAACACGCTCTACAAGCTGGACGAACTGGAAATGAAAAACCAGTTGGAACGCTCGCGCTTTATTGCCGGCATCGTCAGCATCATTGTCATTGCCCTGCTCGTGTTCATCTATCTGCGTCATAAGGCTGCCAAGCGACTGGAGAAGAAAAATAGCGAGCTGGCTGCAAAGAACACCGAGCTGCAGCTGGCCAACCAGCGGGCGGAGGAGTTGTCGAAGATGAAGTCGGCATTCATCCAGAATATCTCACACGAGATACGTACACCGCTCAACATACTCGGCGGATTTACCCAGATAGTGACTACCCCCGGCATACAGATGGACGAGGAGCAGATGAACGATGCCCGTCAGCGCATCAACGAGAACACGCATCGCATAACCGAACTGGTGAACAAGATGCTGGAACTTTCAGACATCAACAGCCAGACCGTCATCAGCCGCCCAGACAGCGTGTCAGCGGCGCATGTCGCCACACAGGCCGTGCAGGAGTCAGGCATAGAGCATGCCACCCATGTCAGCTTCAATATGCAACTGGCTGACGGGGCCATAGACACCATGCTCCACACCAATCTGCACTATGCCGTCAGGGTGCTAACCCTGTTGCTCGACAACGCACAGAAGTTTACCAAGCAGGGCACCGTCACCCTAAAGGTGGACACCGCTGACAGTCAGGTGGTGAAATTCGTCGTTGAGGACACGGGCATCGGCATCTCAGAGCACGAGGCCGAACACATCTTCGATGAATTTGTGCAACTGGACGACTATTATGACGGCACGGGCATAGGACTCACCGTGGCACGCAGCATAGCCCGACGGCTGGGCGGCGAGACGGTGCTCGACACCAGCTACACACAGGGGGCACGCTTCATCGTGACGCTGCCCGTGGCGTGACACCTCAACTGTAATGCCAGGCACCAGGCAAGCAATAATAATTATGGTATAAGAGAGAACCAATGAAAAAAGACAGCAACACATCACCCACCTGGATATGGTATCCGGGCGACTTCGAGATATGGCTCGGCAACATCTTCAACAACCGCAGAACAGAACGCGGGGCACACTTCCCGCCATTCTGGAAGCAGGACTCTCATTGGCCGACGGTGGAGTTCTCGAAATCCTTCACCCTCGACCGTGAGGAAACCATCACTATAGCCTGCGAAGGGCAATGCAACCTGGCGCTCGACGGCAAGCTGCAATCGGTGGCCCAGGGCACCGTCAGCCAAGAGGCTGCCACAGGACACTACCGGTTTACCGTGCCACAGGGAGCCCATAAGCTGAACCTGAAGGTATGGAATCAGGCCACTCCGCCGGCCCTCTATATTGCAGGCGACACCATCCGCAGCGACAACTCATGGCTGGCAACCTATGAGGATAAACTATGGATAGACGAAAATGGTGTGGCCCACGGGTCGGGCATCTATGTACCGGCCGCCTCGTGGCACTTCAACGACATCGCTACGCCGCCCTCGGCATTCCGGCTGGAGCGCAAGGAGCAGCTGCCTGTGGTTAGCGAAGCCATGACAGTCGGCGACAATCTCGGTATGCTTTACGACTTCGGTCGTGAAACCTTTGGCTACTTAAAGGTCAGGGGGCTTGAGGGTACTGTTTGTGTCTACTATGGCGAAAGCCGCGAGGAGGCGCTGGACAAGCAACATTGCGAGACGCTCGACTGTCTGACCACCGATAGCAGAAACGATGTGGAGGCTGACTCCAAGGCCTTCCGCTATGTCTATGTGGAGCCAACGGAAGGCAGCACCTACGGCGAAGTACTCATGGACTACGAATATGCTCCCTACGACCAGACACACAGCGGCACTTTCCGCTGTAGTGACGAACTGCTGAATAGGATATGGCAGGTGGGGGCATACACCATGGACCTTACCACCCGCGAGTTCTTCATGGACGGCATCAAGCGCGACCGCTGGACATGGTCGGGCGATGCCATACAGAGCTACCTGATGAACTACTACTTGCGGTTTGACACGGAGTGCGTCAAGCGAACTATCCGCCAACTGCGAGGTAAAGACCCCGTGACGGCTCACGTCAACACCATCATGGACTACACGTTCTATTGGTTCAAGTCCATACTCGATTACTATCTCTATACTGGCGACGATGCTTTCGTCTGCGAGATGTGGCCACGTATGGTGACACTCATGGACTATGTGCTGCAGCGTACGGATGCCGAGGGCATGATAGAGGGAAAGCCCGACGACTGGATTTTTGTAGACTGGGTCGATTTTCCCATGCACAAGCGTGGTACCCTGTGCTTCGAGCAGCTGCTGTTCTGCAAGGCGTTGGACACCATGGCCGTCTGTGCCCGCATAGCCGCCTCGCATGCCGTGGCTGGCCATGCCGACTACGGTGCCCTGGCTCACGCCCTGCGCAATAAAATCAAGCAGACGTTCTGGAGCTACGAGCGACAGGCATATCTGCACGCCATTGAGAACGGACAGCTGAACAGCCAGGTGACGAAATTCCCAAACATGTTTGCCATCGTCTACGGCTTCAGCAATGAGCAGGAGCGAAAGGAAATCATGCAGAGCGTCATGCTGAATCCTGACGTTGACCCCATTACCACCCCCTACATGCGATTCTACGAACTGGAGGCCCTGTGCATGATGGGCTACCATCGGCAGGTGTTGGCAGAGATGCGCGACTACTGGGGAGGCATGCTCAATGAGGGTGCCACCTCGTTCTGGGAGAAATACGTACCTGCTGAGAGCGGCACACAGCACTTGGCTATGTATGGCCGTCCTTACGGCAAGAGTCTCTGTCATGCCTGGGGGGCATCGCCAGTCTACCTGCTGGGTAAATACTACTTAGGAGTCAGCCCCACCAAGCCTGGCTATGAGGAGTATGAGGTACGTCCTGTGCTGGGTGACCTGCAGTGGATGGAGGGCGACGTGCCCACGCCACAGGGTATCATACATGTGGAAGTAAATGCCAGGCAGGTGAAGGTCAGGAGCACACATGGCAAGGGCACCCTCATCGTAGATGACCGGCGGGTAGACATCGCACCCAACGAGGAGGTGTGCATCGAAATAAATAAAAAGCAATGATGAACGAAAACATACATATCAAAGGAGCCAGGGTTAACAACCTGAAAAACATAGAAGTCACCATTCCACGCAACGAGTTTGTGGTGATAGCCGGCGTAAGCGGCAGCGGAAAGTCGTCACTGGCTTTTGACACCCTCTATGCCGAAGGCCAAAGACGATATGTTGAGAGCCTGTCAGCATATGCCCGCCAGTTTCTGGGCCGCATGAACAAGCCCGACTGCGACTTCATTCAGGGCATTCCGCCAGCCATTGCCATTGAGCAAAGGGTTATATCGCGCAATCCGCGCTCCACCGTGGGCACTACCACCGAGATATACGAGTATCTGCGACTGCTGTATGCCCGCATAGGCCACACATTCTCGCCCGTCAGCGGGCAAGAGGTGAAGAAGCACTCAACCGAAGACATTGTCCGCTGCATGCAGCAATATGCCAAGGGCACCCGTTTCCTGGTCATGGCACCCATAAAGCCTGCAGAAGGGCGAACACTGGAACAACAGCTGCAAATATACATCAAGAACGGCTATGCTCGTATAGCCGTTGGTGGCGACATCGTACGTATTGACGATTGGCTGGCCGACAAGGAACACACGACAGCATCGGATAGCTATCTGGTGGTCGACCGTCTGGCTGTTGATGATGCCAAAGATGTCGTTTCAAGGCTCATCGACTCAGCAGAGACCGCCTTCTATGAGGGTGGGGGAGAGTGCCGGCTCATGTTTCTGCCCTCAAACATCTGCTACGACTTCAGCATGCGCTTCGAGGCCGATGGCATGACCTTTGACGAACCGTCAGACCAGATGTTCTCCTTCAACTCGCCCATAGGGGCCTGTCCTGAGTGTCAAGGATTCGGACAGGTCATCGGCATTGACGAGCACCTGGTCATCCCCAATACGACGCTGTCGGTCTACGATGGCTGCGTGGTGTGCTGGCACGGCGAGAAAATGAAAATCTGGAAGGACGAGTTCTGCCGCAGGGCAGTCAAAGACGACTTCCCAATCTTTGAGCCCTATTATAATCTGACTCAGAGACAGAAGGACCAACTATGGCATGGCCTGCCCAGTGAGCGACATAAGGACATTCATGACCAGGTGTCGATAGATGCGTTCTTCCAAATGGTGAAGGATAACCAGTACAAGATTCAGTACCGTGTCATGATGAGCCGCTATCGTGGAAAGACTACCTGTCCCAAGTGTCATGGCACACGACTGAAGCCGGAGACGGAATATGTCAAGATAGGAGGCAGGTCGATTACCGACCTTGTTCAAATGCCCCTTGTCAGACTCAAGGAGTGGTTTGCCCAACTCGACAGCCAGCTGACAGCACAAGAGCAGGAGATAGGCAAAAGACTGCTGACGGAAATCAACACACGGCTGCAGTTCCTCTTAGACGTGGGACTGGGATACCTGACGCTCAACCGAAGGTCGAACAGCCTTAGCGGCGGCGAGAGCCAGCGCATCAATCTCACCACGTCGCTGGGGTCGTCGCTCGTGGGCTCGCTATACATTCTTGACGAGCCGAGCATCGGGCTGCACTCACGTGATACTGACCGCCTCATTAAGGTGCTCAGACAACTGCAGGCTCTGGGCAACACCGTGGTCGTGGTAGAACATGACGAGGAAATCATGCGGGCTGCCGACTATCTGATAGATGTGGGGCCGGATGCAGGACGCCTGGGCGGAGAAATCGTGTTCAGCGGCAATGCCTCGGACATCAGTCAAGACACACCGAAGAAGTACCCGCGCAGCTACACGGTAAAATACCTCCTGCACCAAGAAGATATAGTGGTGCCTGTCAGCCGGCGTCCGTGGAACAGGCAGATTACCGTCAAGGGGGCACGCATGAACAACCTGAAGGGTGCAGATGTCAGCATTCCGCTCAATGTCATGACCGTGGTGACGGGTGTCAGTGGCAGCGGAAAATCCTCGTTGGTAAAAGGCATCCTCTATCCTGCCGTCAAGCGGCATATTGGCGAGGTGTGCGATGCCCCTGGTGAATACATGGGACTTGACGGTGACTTGGATGCCATCAAACACATAGAGTTTGTCGACCAAAACCCCATAGGCAAGTCTACACGCTCCAACCCCGCCACTTATGTCAAGGCATACGATGCCATCCGCGACCTGTTTGCAGAACAGCCGCTTGCCAAGCAAATGGACTTCAAGTCGCAATACTTCTCGTTCAACACAGAAGGCGGCCGATGCGAGGAGTGCAAGGGTGCCGGTGTCATTACCATAGAGATGCAGTTCATGGCCGACATTGTGCTGGAGTGCGAAGCCTGTCATGGCCACCGTTTTAAGAGCGATATCCTCGATGTGCGCTTCGAGGGCAAAAACATTGACGACGTGCTCAACATGACCATTACCGAAGCCATGACGTTCTTCTCGTCAAAAGCCAAAGACAACCGGCTGTGCTCCGTCATCGTCGACCGACTGCGGCCTTTGGAGGATGTAGGACTGGGATACATCAAGCTCGGCCAGAACTCCAGCACGCTCTCAGGAGGCGAAAACCAGCGCGTCAAACTGGCTTACTACATCGGGCAGGAGCGTCAGGAGCCAACCCTCTTCATCTTCGACGAGCCTACCACAGGACTTCACTTCCATGACATCAGCCGTCTGCTGCAGGCCTTTGACGCACTTATAGCACGCGGGCACTCCATACTCGTGATAGAGCACAATCTGGACGTCATCAAGTGTGCAGACTATATCGTCGACATGGGACCTGACGGCGGCGATGCCGGAGGGTATGTTGTGGCCACAGGTACACCAGAGCAGATAGTGGCCTGCAATGCCAGCATCACAGGAAAATATCTCCGCAACAAACTTTAACACGAATTTGTTTTGTAGTTACGGAAAAAAGCATTACCTTTGCACCCGCTTAAGGCAAAGCGCTCTTTGTCAAGTTGCCGATATGGCTCAGTTGGTAGAGCAACGCATTCGTAATGCGTGGGTCGCCGGTTCGAGTCCGGCTATCGGCTCACAACAAGCAGGGAGAGGGAGTCAGAATCTATATGTTCTGACTCCTTTTCAGTTGAAGACAACGGTCTGGTGCATCTTGCTTTTACGGGCATGTCATTTCTCACCATGATTTTCTCGTTTCTTCCCCAATAGTCCTTCCACACACAAGCGGAATTAGCTCAGTTGGTAGAGCATTGGCTTCCCAAGCCGAGGGTCGCGGGTTCGAGTCCCGTATTCCGCTCATAGGCTACATGCTGCAAACAGGCTTGCTTGTAATGCAGAAATGAGGGGCAGAAACAGCAAAACAGCGGAAAAATGCGTCGTGAAGCAAAAAAGTTGCAAAAAAATTTGCAGGGTTAAAATAAAAGCATTACCTTTGCACCCGCAATCAAGGAGATAACCCCACGGTTTCTGGCTCCGAAGTCTTTGGAAGGATGGGTGAGTGGCTGAAACCAGCAGTTTGCTAAACTGCCGTACGGGTTCCCGTACCGGGGGTTCGAATCCCCCTCCTTCCGCAAGCCGAGGAATTTTCTCTGCGAGAGCAGTTCTTTGAAATGTTGGTCGATTCATCTAATGGTTAGGATACAAGATTCTCAATCTTGGCATAGGGGTTCGATTCCCCTATCGACTACACGAAATTAAGCTTCCTCTGTAAATCAGTGATTTGCAGGGGAATTCTTCTTTCTTGAGGTACGTAAGTAGGGCTTTAGCCCGATAATACTCCAGTTGAAGCAAGATGAGGTGTTAATTGTCATAATTGATTAATGATGAAGATTCATGTTTTGCACACGGGTCAGGTGCGAGTATCGCCCTACCTACCTTTTGGCGGTGACCATTGTAATTTGTTGAAAGCATCGGGCATGACTACGCCGAAAGAAGACTGGATATGGCTGCCCGTATCGGTATATCTGATAGAACACCCTAAAGGGCTGATACTTGTTGACACGGGCTGGCATCGCGACATGTCGCCAGAGGGGGGCTATGACAAGGCGGCACAGATTAAGAGCCTCGGTTCACGTATATTATATAATGTGAATCAGGGACGGATACCCTTGGGCGAGGCTGTAGAAGAGCAGATGGCTACGATGGGCATCAAGCCTGCCGACTTGGACTACGTGCTGCTGACCCATCTTGACTGTGACCACGTCAACGGACTGCGAGCCGTACGTGATGCCAAACATATCATTGTGGCACAGGAAGAATTGGACTGTGCCCGCAAGAACGGTTTTATACGCTATAAGAAGAAGTGGTGGGCGGATTGTGACCTGGAGACTGTCGTGTGGAACGGCACAGAGGGCCCTGCAGGGAAGTCGTTTGACCTCTTTGGCGACGGCTGCATCAAGATGATAAACATCCCCGGTCATTGCGATGGCCTCTGTGCCGTGAAGATTACCCGTGAGGATGGCAAATACGTTCTGCTCTTTTCCGATGGCGGATATGCCACAAAGTCGTGGAAGGAGATGATAACCAGCGGTGTGTCGTTAGATAAGGCGATGCAGCGCAAGTCACTCCAATGGATTCGTGAGCAGTCGATGGATGCTAACTGCATCGAGAGCCTGGCTACACACGACACCGACATCAAGCCGCACGTGATAGTGTTGTAGCATCGTCACAGCCTATTCGCATTTCCCTCATTGTACACAATAAAAAGAGTTGGGCATTATTAGTTTTGAGTACTGCACCACAAAATAAAAGAAGGTTAGCTTTTATGGAACAAAACAAAGAACTACGCACAGCCTGGGATTTCGTAGAGAATACGGGACGCAGCATCTTTCTGACCGGCAAGGCGGGTACGGGCAAAACCACCTTCCTGAAAACGGTGGTAGAACGTTCGCGGAAACGGCCCATTGTGGTGGCACCCACCGGTGTGGCAGCCATTAATGCTGGTGGTGTGACGATACACTCCTTTTTCCAGCTGCCCTTCTCGCCCTACGTGCCTGGCACAAAGGTGGAGAGCAAGTTCGACTTCAGTCGTGAGAAGCGTAAAATAATAGCCTCCATCGACCTGCTCATCATCGACGAGATATCGATGGTACGTGCAGATTTGCTTGATGCCATAGACAACGTGCTACGCCGGTTCCGTGACCACTATCAGCCTTTCGGTGGCGTGCAGCTGCTCATGCTCGGCGATCTGGCCCAGCTGACTCCTGTGGTTACACCTGAAGACGAGCAGGTGCTGAAGCCCTACTACGACACCCCCTACTTCTTTGGATCAAAAGCCCTGCAGCAGACGGACTATGTCACCATTCAGCTCGAACACGTCTATCGGCAGCAGGATATGACGTTCATAGAGATACTCAATCAGATACGCAGCGGCCACCCATCGAGTCAGGCCCTCGAAGCCCTGAACCAACGTTGCAATCCGACCTTCATACCACGGCCCGACGAGTCGTTTATACGGCTTACTACCCACAATCAGCTGGCCAACTTCTACAACGAGTCAGAACTGCAGAAGTTGCCGGGCCGTGCCTTCCAGTACCGTGCTGAGGTCAAGGGCACATTTCCAGAATACTCATACCCCACGGCCCAGACGTTGGTGCTGAAGCAGGGTGCACAGGTCATGTTTGTGAAGAACGATCCGTCGGGTAACCGTCAGTATTATAATGGGCGCATAGGACGCATCACCCATGCCGACAGCCAGCGGGTATTGGTGCGCTGCGAGGGTGATGATGAGCCCATAGAGGTGACACCACTTGAGTGGGAGAATACCCGCTACACGCTGAATGAGCAGTCGCGCGAGATAGAGGCTGAGGTGCAGGGCACTTTCCGTCAGCTACCTTTACGGCTGGCTTGGGCCATCACCATACACAAGAGTCAGGGACTGACCTTCGAACGTGCCGTCATCGATGCCAGCCAGTCGTTTGCACCGGGTCAGGTATATGTTGCCCTGAGCCGCTGTCGCTCGCTTGATGGCTTGGTATTGGCTACACGCCTGCAGCCACATGTCATCATCAACGACGAGCGCGTTGACTCCTACATTGCCCGTCAGGAGTCAGAGGCCGCGCGCAGCATAGCCCAGTTGCCTACGCTGAAGGAGGAGTATGAGCGCTATCTGCTGCTGCAGCTGTTCGATTTCCGCCCGCTACTCTATCAGCAGGAGACCCTGGTGCGTATCTTCGCCGAGTTCTTCTACCACAGCCATGCCTCGCTGAAACAGCTACACGACCAGGCCCTGCAGGACTTGCGTCAGAAGGTGGTTGACGTAGCCGTCAGGTGGCAGCAGCACATAAAAACCCTGCAAGTCAGCCAGTTGCACGATGCTGCGTTTCAGGAGCGCGTGATGCGCAGTGCCACCTACTTCAAGTCAACCCTCGCCGACATCCTTGCCAAGCCGTTGGCTTTGTCGGCCAAGATAGAGACCAATAATAAGCAGGCCTCCAGGCGGTTAGGCAACGCGCTGCCTGACATGCAGCAGACATACACGTCCAGGCAATATCTGCTGGCACGCATGTCCGAAGGTGCCTTCACGGTAGCCAGCTACCTGAGAGCGAAACAGATGTCCATGCTCGATGCCATCGATGACCATGCTATGAAGCACAGCGGCAACAAAACATCGGCCGGAAAGTCGAAGAAGAACCAGCCGATGAAGCCCAAGACCTGGGAGGTGAGCCTGCAGCACTACCGCCAGGGGCTGATGCCCGAAGCCATTGCCCGCGAGCGTGACCTCACGTTGAGCACCGTGCTAGGCCATTTGGCACGCTACGTCGAATCCGGCGAAGTAAACTTCAACGACCTCGTACCGCGTGAACACCAGCTCATTATCGAGCGCATCATTCACCAGACGGGAACAGCCGACAACAACACTGACATCAAGAACCTCTGCCCTTCGGAGATAACCTACGACGAAATACGGTTGGTGAAGAATCACAAGGCGCGAGTCAACTGAGCGAAGAATAACAGAAAAACTTCGGCTTTTCTTTTGTCGTTCGCACGACTTTTTGTACCTTTGCAGTCAGAATGACAATTTAACTAATAACTATTTATATTTTTATGTTATCACAGCAAGACCTGAAACAAATTGCAGCTAAGGGCATCACCGAGGCACAAATCGAGAGACAGTTAGGTGAGTTTAAGACGGGATTCCCGTTTCTGAAGTTAGAGGCCGCCGCAGCTATAGGCCGTGGCATCGTGGCCCCCACAGACGACGAGCGCCAGCAGTATGTCAGCGCCTGGCAGCAGTATAAGGGCGAGGGCAGAAAGGTGGTGAAGTTCGTGCCGGCCAGTGGTGCCGCCAGTCGCATGTTCAAGGATATGTTTGCCTTTGTAGATGCCAGCTACGATGTGCCAACCACCGACTTTGAGAAGAAGTATTTTGACAACATTGAGAAGTTTGCCTTCTTCGGCGAGCTTGATGCCGTGTGCCGCAAGAACGAGGGCAAGGGTGTCAGAGAGCTTATGGCAGACGGACAGTATAAGGCGGTGGCTGCCCAGATGCTGAAGGCCGATGGCCTGAACTATGGTCAGCTGCCCAAAGGCTTGCTGCTGTTCCACAACTATGCCGAGGGGGCTCGTACGCCCATGGAAGAGCATCTGGTAGAGGGCGCCCTCTATGCCGCCTCGAACGGCGAGGCCCACGTACACTTTACAGTGTCACATGAGCACATGGAGCTGTTCCGCCAGAAGGTGGCTCAGAAGGCCGACCTCTATGCCCAGAAGTACGGCATCCGTTACGACATTACGTTTTCAGAGCAGAAGCCTTCTACGGACACTATTGCCGCCAACCCTGACGGCACACCGTTCCGCAATGCTGACGGCTCGCTGTTGTTTCGCCCCGGTGGTCACGGTGCGCTGATAGAGAACCTGAACGAGATAGAGGCTGACGTTATCTTTGTGAAAAACATTGACAACGTGGTGCCTGACCGCCTGAAGGCTGACACCGTGGAGTGGAAGCAAGTGATAGCCGGTGTGCTGGTGACACTGCAGCAGAAGGCTTTTGGATACCTGCAGCTGCTGGATACCGGCGAGTACACCCGTGAGCAGCTGACCGAGATAACTGCCTTCGTAGAGCATGACCTCTGCTGCTTCAAGGCCGGTATCAGCGAACTGGCTGACGATGAGCTGGTAGCCTATTTGCGCCAGAAACTCAATCGTCCCATGCGTGTCTGTGGCGTGGTGAAGAACGTGGGCGAACCTGGCGGCGGCCCCTTCCTGACCTACAATCAGGACGGCACCGTAAGTCTGCAGATTCTGGAGTCGAGTCAGATAGACAAGTCGAACAAGCAGTACATGGAGATGTTTACCAAAGGCACCCACTTCAACCCTGTCGACCTGGTGTGCGCCGTCAAGGACTACAAGGGCAAGCCGTTCGTCCTGCCCAAATATGTTGACCCCACCACAGGCTTCATTTCGCAGAAGTCAAAGTCAGGCAAAGAGCTGCAGGCACTGGAACAGCCCGGATTGTGGAACGGAGCCATGAGCAATTGGTCTACCGTGTTTGTTGAGGTGCCCTTGAGCACGTTCAACCCTGTGAAGACCGTTAACGACCTGTTGCGTGACCAGCACCAGTAAGCCGGATGGCAATGGATATTTTTGATAATGGATAATTGGCAATTGACTATTGACTATTGACAATTTGAAGGCAAAACAGCAAATATGCATATTTACGGGGGCTCGCCCTAACTTTGTGAAGGTGGCCCCCATAATACGTGCCATCAGACGAACCGAGCGGGCTGACTATGCGTTGGTATATGCCGGACGGGCCGACGACCCCACACTGGAGCCATCACTATTCGGCGACCTGCAGATGCCGCCGCCTGATGTGTTCCTTGGTGTCGACTGTGTCAACCTCAATGAACTGACTGGGCGCGTCATGACCGAGTTCGAGCAGTATCTTGACAGCCACCCCACAGACACCGTCATCGTGGTTGATGACCTAGCCTCCACCATGGCTGCCGCCATTGTAACTAAGAAGCGGGGCCTGCGGCTGGCACATCTCGTTGCCGGCACCCGTTCGTTCGACATACACATGCCCAAGGAAATCAATCGCCTGGTCATTGACGGTCTGAGCGACCTGCTGTTTACCGCTGGTATGGGCAGTAGCAGCGTGGCTACCCGTGAGGGTGCCGAGATGCACAAGATATATATGGTGGGCAACATACTGCTCGACTCGCTACGCTACAATTGTAACCGATGGCAGCGGCCGCCATGCCTCGACGGGGTGGGCAAGGGGCGCTACTTGGTGTTGACGGTCAACAGGAAGGCCCTGCTCGACGACACGCCCCTTCTGCAGCAGATGCTTGACTCCATCAGCACCACAGTTGCCGACGTGCCCGTCATAGCCCCCCTGCGGGGTCAGGCACAGTGCGTCGTCAGCAGACTCAGTCATCGGGTACAGGTGCTCGGCTCGCTCAGCTACTTAGAGTTTGGCTACCTGACGAGTCATGCGATGGGTATCATCACCGATTCTGGCAACGTGGCCGAGGAAGCCACCTTCAACAACGTGCCGTGCATCACACTCAACAGCTATACTGAGCATCAAGAGACCGTCAAGCAGGGCACAAACATCCTCGTGGGTGAAGACCCAGCACGGCTACGCACGGCATTGGCCGACCTCCTTGCCGGACGCTGGAAGCAGGGCTCGCTGCCTGACCGATGGGACGGCCGCACCGCCGAGCGCATCGTACAGATTCTGGTAGAAGCAGACCAGAATTAAGTGTCCGTACTGCCGTACGTGCTCTTGTTATGACTACGAATTATTCTATTCTTTGCTTTGATTTTTAGGACACTGAGACACTGCGTTTGTAGCCACCGCCATTGGCAATCAGCTGGTCGTCGTCGGCGGACTGCTCTGGAGTGCCGTGTCCCTGTGGCTCTGCTGGACGGTGTTCCTCGTCGTCTGCCTGCTGGCGGCGCTGTTCATGTTTGCCATGATGAAGCGCCTGGAGAAGGTGTGCTGACGGGCCTTGACCCCCTACAAAAATACAAAATAAACCTATCGGCAATGGCAGCGGTGTGCAGACATAACGGTTCTACAGCCCTGGCCATGCCGATAGGCTTATTATTTTTTGCCTTTTATTTCCTCTTTAGCACTTCCGAAGCAAATGCGCAACAGCTGACACTCGTCGAGCTGAACTGCGAGAACCTGTTCGACTGCCGCCACGACACGCTCAAGCAAGACCAGGAGTGGCTGCCCGACGGACTGCGACGGTGGACACCAGGCCGCTACTGGCGCAAGCTGAACAGCATCGGCCAGGAACTGCTCGCCTGTCAGGAGGAGGCCATGCCCGACCTGGTGGCCCTCGTAGAGGTGGAAAACGACAGCGTGCTGCGCGACCTGACACGCCGCTCGCTGTTGCGCCATGCCCGCTACGAGTATCTCATGACCGAGTCGCCCGACCTGCGGGGCATCGACGTGGCACTGCTCTATCCGCCGGCATCCTTCCAGCCGCTGTGCTACGACTGCCTGGAGGTGACGCCCCTCAGCGGCATGCGCCCTACACGCGACATCCTCTATGTGCAGGGCATGACTGCCGGCCATGTCTCCCTGCTCCACGTCTTCGTGGTGCATGCCCCCAGCCGCTTTGGCGGCGAGCGACCCACACGAGCCCACCGACTGGCCGTAGCCCGCCGCCTGCTGACGGCCGTCGACAGCATCCTCGCACAGCAGCCCGACGCGGCCATCGTGGTGGCCGGCGACTTCAACGACTATGCCGACAGCCCCGCACTGCAGCTCCTCGAGGGCCACGGGCTCCACAACGTCAGCCACCAGGCACGTGGCAGCCACGGGGCCGCTGGCTCCTACCGCTATCAGGGCCACTGGCAGCACATAGACCATGTGCTGGTCAGCCGCCGTCTGCTGACATGTGTTGACGAGGTGAGGGTCAACGACGCACCCTTCCTGCTCGAACCCGACAGCCGCTATGGCGGACAGCGACCCCTGCGCACCTTTGCGGGCTATCGCTACCAGCGCGGTTTCAGCGACCACCTGCCACTCTTCGTCCGCTTCCGGCTGACAGCACCATAAGAAGAGGTTGGAGGCAGCTGCTGCGTCATTAAAGGCCACAGTCTGATAATCCAGTTGCATTGTTGCGCAGCCGCTCCCCTCCCCTTGAAGGGAGGGGAGCGGCTGCCGCCCTGTTCTACCGGTTTATCGGACTGATTCCATTAAAGGCCACACCACCGTCGCGCAGGGTGGGTGGGGGTGGGGGGAGATTCCTTATTATTTGAAAAAAAAATACCTAAATCCCTTGGAATAAAAATTTTTTTCCCGGCGAATTAGGTATTTTTTTTTCATTCGCCATAGAATCTCCTCCCACCCCCCACACCCTACTACCCATTTTGCCGCCCCCTCAGCGCGGCAATCGGCGGCAAAGGCATGACTTTGGGCAGCCCAAACCCTGACTTTGGGCAGCCCAAACTGGAGGTTTGAGCAGCCCAAACTGGAGGTTTGAGCAGCCCAAACTGGAGGTTTGAGCAGCCCAAAAGTATATCATACCTGCGGTAACATAATTGCAGGAGCAGATTCGTTGATTCACAGATTTCTGATGTTCAATGACCCTTCCTGGCTCCACATGCCTTTTTCTCCCATGCGTTCAGCCCTCATAATTTCTTCATCGTCAATCTCCTGGATGGCCTCGTCGGCTTCTTCCGAAAGACCGCGATACAGGTTCTCATGGTACATAATATCCACTCCCAGATTCTCGTACTCCACGCAGACGGCATCCGAAAGGAGTCCATACTCGTCATCACTAATGCAGAGTCGTCCTTCTTTTTGCAGCTTGTCAAGTAGAACGAGGGCACGCTTCTCCAGTTGATAACGCAGTTCACGGGTACGCAGGATAAGGGCATGCCGCTCCTTCAGGTGCTGTTGACGTTGTCGCTCTGCTTCACGCTTGCGTTCTTCCCGTTCCTGCCACCCCTGCTCAAGTTGTTTCTGTTCCTTCCGGTCTCGCCAGAAGAACCAGAGGATAAGGATGACGGCGGCAGAGACCCACATCACTGCGAATACGGACATATATGGACTATCTGTCATATCCTATAGTATTTTTTCAATCGCCCTCACCGTCCCACCAGGGTACTTCCTTTGTGGGGTCACCGCTGCCAGCCAGTAACTGGCACTTGTGTTGCAGTTCCACTACTCTGAATGATGGTTTCTCGTATGTTTTCTTTTTCATAATTCTTTCTTTTTTATCCCTGCATTATAGCCGCCCCTTATCAAGGGGCTCTAAACCTTACTTGATTACAATCTTACGTCCATTGTTGATATAGATGCCCTTGGTGCTGGGCTTGCCGCTCAGGCGCACACCGTCGAGCGTGTACCATGACTCGCTGTCGAACGAGAGTTCGCCCGTCTTGGTGTCGAGGGTGCCGATGGCGGTAGTCTCGCCGTTGCGGCTGACGAGGCGCACGGTGATGGTGGCGGGCAGGTCGTCGGTGGCGGCTGCGCGGGTCAAACCGGGAGCCGGGGCCGGGGCCTCCGTGCCGACATACG
>Ga0247608_10002578_pt1 | contig 22357 bp, 17 predicted proteins | sample 176DNAGHGlowgp2_FD_193490 | JGI IMG/M metagenome (GOLD analysis project Ga0247608, IMG submission 193490) | Sheep rumen microbial communities from Palmerston North, Manawatu-Wanganui, New Zealand - 1766 DNA GHGlow gp2 | ecosystem: Host-associated > Mammals > Digestive system > Stomach > Rumen ...
GAATGAATAATTCTGTTAATAAATTCGTTTTTGTCTTTTTTGTTTCGACGGTGCAAAGGTACGATGCTTTTTTGCCAAAAACAAGAGCATATAAAGGCCAATGTGGAAGAATATAGGGGCACAGAATACGACAACTGGCTGAAATACAGCAGAATACGCAAAACATTCAGAAGCACCAATGTGGATACCATATAGAGGTGTAAAAAGTACATTTAACGCCGTTTTGGGGCAAAAAAAAAGAGCGAACCCGAAGGCTCGCTCACTTAAAAAAGAGGTGTCTCTCTGACTTATTTCTCATTGTCAATGAGCTTCCAGATACCAGCAGCGCAAGCACCACCTACGAACGGACCAACGATGAAGATCCAGAGGTTTGCCAGAGCTGTACCACCCTGGAAGATGGCAGGAGCAATCGAACGGGCGGGGTTCACAGAAGTACCGGTGTAACGGATACAAACCAGGTGAACCAGAATCAGACTCAGACCGATAGCCAGACCAGCAAAGTTGTTGGTAGCACCATTTGTCTTGGCTGTAGCACCAAGAACCACGAGTACGAACACACAGGTAAAGATAATCTCAGCCAGCAGTCCGCCGAGCATCGTTACGTTTGCCTGCAGGTCGTTGGCACCGGTACCCTCCAGTCCGGGAACATTTTCCGTCAGTATATACAGCAACAGGCTGCCGATAAAGGCACCGATTACCTGGAAGAGCATGTACATACCGCAATCCTTACCATTGATACGTCCACTGAGGAAGCAACCCAGGGTGATAGCCGGATTGATGTGGCAACCGCTGATTCCGCCGATAGTGTAGGCCATCGCTACGACAGCCAGACCAAAGGCAAAAGCTGTTCCAACCACAGCGGGGATGTTGTTTACAGGATCACAACCCAGACTGACGGCAACGCCGCAGCCCATCAATACGAGCACCATCGTGCCCACCATTTCTGCTAAATACTTTTTCATAATTGCAATTGCTTTAATGTTAATGGTTTACTTTTTCGTATTTGGCGGCAAAGTTACAAATAAGTGTTCGAAAAAACAAATAATTTACAAAAAAAATAAAAACTCATGGAGTTTATTGTAAAATTAGTAACTTTGCGCCTGCATTATAACAGCACGCATCAGAATGGAATCACAGAACCCCTATATCAAGCAGTTCCCTCACATCTTTGAGGGCAAGAAGATCATGTACGTCCACGGCTTCGGCTCGTCAGGACAGTCAGGCACCGTCACTCGTATCCGAGAGGTGTTTCCCAACGCCACCGTCATCGCTCCCGATCTCCCCATCCATCCCGAAGAGGCCATGGCGCTCCTCAGGCAACTCTGCCAACAGGAGCAGCCCGACCTCATCATCGGCACCTCGATGGGTGGCATGTACACCGAGATGCTCTATGGCTACGACCGCATCCTCGTCAATCCGGCCCTCCAGATGGGCGACACGATGAAGGAACATGGCATGATCGGCAACCAGCACTTTTCTAATCCTCGCCTCGACGGCGTGCAGGAGTTCATCGTCACCAAAGCCCTCGTCAAGGAATACAAGGAAATGACTGATCACTGCTTCGAAGGTATTAATAATAAGGAACAGGCGCGCGTGAGAGGTCTCTTCGGCGATGAAGACACCACCGTCAACACATACGACCTCTTTCATGCCCACTACCCTACTGCCATCCGCTTTCATGGCGAACACCGCATGAACGACAACTCCTTCATGCATGCCGTCGTCCCGGTTATCCGTTGGATCGACGATTGCCAGGAAGGCCGCGAGCGTCCTATCATCTATATCGACATCAACCCTCTCGCCGACAAGTTCCAGAAGCCGAACAGTTCAGCCCAGAAGACCATCCGCACGCTGCTCGAGACCTATCAGCTCTTCTTCGTGGCACCAGCCCCTGCCGAGCCTGAGCACTATGCCGAAGTCAACACCTGGCTCTACGACTATATCACGGTTCCCGCCTACGGCCATACGGTCTTCACCAACCAGAAACAGCTTCTCTACGGCGACTATCTCATCGACGCAGAGGAAACTGATACGATGGGCACACTCATCCAGTTTGGTACCGATACCTTCAAGACCTGGGACGATATCGCCGACTATTTCTCCCGCCTAGGCGGCCAGTAAACAATAAAAACACTTACACAAATGAACATACAAGAACTACTGAATCGCACAGACCGCTTTGCAGCCAATGCGGGTTGCAGGATAACAGAGGCCGATGCCAATCATGCCGTCGCCGAGATGCTGGTCACCAATGATCACCTGAATGGGGGGAATGTCTGTCAGGGAGGCGCCTTGTTCACCCTGGCCGATCTGGCAATCGCCGCCCTGATGAACTATCGTGAACAGCTCACCTTCGGCATCAGCAACAGCATCATGTTTGTATCCAGCGCCAAGGAAGGCGACCTGCTTCGTGCAGAAGCCGTCAGCGTCTGCGACCATCACAAGATTCCATCCGTCGAAGTCAGGGTCACCAATCAGGAAGGCCGCCTCATCTGCCACGTCACAGGGTTAGGCTATCGCAAGAGCCAGAAAATCTGAATGAATGAGGGTTTTCCCCGCTATTTGATCTTCTTGAGCTATATTCTTCAACATTATTTCTCGATAAGCCGGTATTCGGTGGTATGACTGAGGCGGCGGCTCTTGAAGTCGAACTGGTTGTCGTTCAGGGCGTTGCCTAGTTTGACGAAGGTGGTATCGGGGTCGTAGTTGGCATAACGCTCCGAGAGACGCTGGCTGATGTCGCTCAAGGCCCACCACTTGCCTTCGCCTTCCTTGGGCTTGCGGAAGGTCTCGCCGATCATCTCCACCAGGTCGTTCATGCGCTGATACGACTCGTTTTCCTTGATGAGCGTCTTGATTTCATCGTCTTCCAGCCAGTAGCGCTCACCTTTATTAAAGAGGTTAAGGGCCTGGGCGAAGAACTGCTGATGATTGAGGTCATCATTGAAATTGATGTTGCCCGTCACCCCGATGCAGGCGAAACGCCTCGAACCTGTAGGATCGACGAGCGGCTTCTGCTGGTTGGTGGTGCCGATGAACGAGGTATAGCGGCGATACTGCTTGATGGTCTTGCCGTAAGGCGGACGGAACTTGACATCGGCTGATGACAACAGATACTTCAGCACAATCTGCTGCGACGAGGTGGTCTTGTCGAACTCATCGATGTTGATGAGCGCAAACGAGGTAAGGGCGATGTTCAGGTCGAACTCGTTCTTGAAGTTGATCTTATCATTATAGTAGTCGCGCAGCTCCGGCGGCAGGAGGATCTTACAGAAACGCGTCTTACCACAACCCTGACGGCCAATCAGCAACGGGATCAAAGCATTGCCCGTCAACTGCTTATCACTCTCGCGCCACTGGGCTACCATCCCCACAAGCCACATGCGGAGATACTTCTCCCAATGGGGCTGGGCGGTGGGCACGCGGGCTGCGAGGTCAGCGATATAGTCGTGTCCATCCCAAGCGGGCAACTTGTCGAGCCAGGTGTTCACGGGGTCGAACTGCTCGATGCGGGTAGAGTCGATGAAGCGGTTCACGTCTCTGTCCCACGACTTCAGCCCCAACTCCGTCGCCCGCAGCGTCATCGTGTTGCGCACCTCCTCCGACAACGGCTTAAACGTCTGATCCTCAGAGAATTTCTCACGATACTCAGCCACGCCCGTCAACAGATTCTTGCGCATGTCGAAGTTCTCGTTGAGGAAGATTTCCGTCTTCATCGCCTGAATCGTGTCCTCAGGGATGCTCTTCAGCGGCTTGATCTTGTGCTTCTTCATGTAGTCCTCCTGCAGGGTGACGGCATAGACATCAGAGAAGACCTTCTTCACCAGCATCTCGTCGGTATTCAGTGCCGGATGCAGCAAGGTATAGCCCTGGGCCTGCGCCAAAGGGATGCCTTCAGCCAGACAGCGCGAGGCTATCTCCATGAGCCACTTCATCAGGCGGTCGTCATCGGGCAGGTCGAAGTAATGTCCCGTCACCGACTCCGAGATGAAGAGCCAGTTCATCTGATAACTGCGCTCAAGGGTGCGGCCCGGCATCAGGTAGTCGCTCTCGTCGGAGATGGCGATCTGCTCGTCATCCTCCACTTTCCTCGTATCGGCATAGAAAGGCATCGCCTCCGGATTATACCACACCTCTGGATCGCTGCTCAGATAGACCGTGCGGTCGAGACGGGGCTCCAAGAACGCGATGTCCAGTCCGAACTGTGCCTGATAAGCCTGACGAGCCGTCTCATACAGATGATGATGGAACAGCTGGATGTCAGCCTCGTCTTTGGGCAGTCCCCCACCCTGATCCTGATACAGCTCCCCTCGGCAAACGATCTTCACACTCTTGCCCGAGCCACCCAGAAAGCAGAGCAGCGTCTGGGGCATGCGGCGCGCCTTGTTGCGGATAGCCATCGCCTGCTCATAGGTAGAGAGCCCGTTGATCTCGAGCACCACGAGACCGTTGTACTTCAGCATCCGTCGCTTTTGGTCGCGGTTCTCATACTCCGCCGCAAAGCAGAGTCGCGGCAGTTTAATGCCCCCTTCGAAATGGGTTAGCACGCGACCGTCGTCCGTTCGCTGCGGACTCATCAGGTGATAGACGTCACGAATGTGGCGAACCATTTCCACCTGCGGGCCTTCCTTGATAATTTGGGCTACCTGCTGCAGCTCAATACGGCTGGCAGTTTCAGTCTTCCGACTGATGTTCAGCATTGTTATACGCATAAATACCTTTTCTTTGATTATTTCTTGTCAGTACTGTATTTTTGTTCTAGGCTGCAAAGATACGATTATTTTCCCAGAAATACAAATTATTTTGCATCAAAATTGAAAATTCTTCCTATACCTACACTAAATCCGAAATATTTCTCTGATAATGAGAAATTTAATCAATTTTGAAACCTCCACTTAACCTCCACTAATCATCCACTTAACCTCCACTAAATATAGATCAAATTCCAAATCATTTCCGATTATCTGACAAGTTTTGCAAAAGTACAGAGTCCATTCAGCGGATAAAGTTAGTGGAGGTTAAGTGGAGGTATAGTGGAGGTATAGTGGAGGTATAAAAACGGGTTAACTTATTGATACATTGTTAATTAATTCAAATTTAGTGGATGTTACAACAAAATAAGAGGCATTTGAGTTATATTACGACAAACTATAAGTTACATTACGACAAACTATAGGTTACATTACGACAAACTATAGGTTACATTACGACAAACTGGTGCTCACCTTACGAGTAAACACCAGTCCATTACCCCCTAAAAATTCAGCTTAGTGGATGATTGGTGATTCTACATCTTTTTTCTGATAAAATTTGGATATATCCGAATTATATTGTAACTTTGCACACAAATACGAGAAAGCGATGAACTTCGACATAACAGAAATGACTGATCTATCGGGAGAGATGGCCCATATCTATTCCATAACTCTGAAGGGTGAAGAGCAGACATTGCTCGAACAATTCTTTGATGACAATGCAGAATACGAAGAGGAGCTTAACACAATTTACTCAAAACTCAGATCAATGGGTGATAAAACAGGATGCCGATATGAGTTCTTCAAGCACCACGAAGGTGCTCTTGCCGATGGGGTAGCTGCATTACGTGTTGGACAGATCAGACTATATTGCCTCTATTTTGACCGCACAGCAGTTTTCTTCGGCTCTGGTGGATACAAATCTCCAGGAGTAAAAGCATATCAAGAAGACCCTGCACTAAACAAAAAAGCGATGCAAATGCGAGAAATCGCATCACGTATCAACAAAGCCATTATCGAAAAGGATATAGTGATTGAAGAAGATGGAAGTTTAACTATTAATTATTGGGAAGATGAAGACGGTGAATAAGAAAAAGGCCACAGGAGTATTGGGAAGAATAATTGCTAATGCAGACCCTGTGAAACTTGCTAAGGTACAAAACAGAATGATCGTAGCTGCTAAAATTGCAGATGCGATGAAAGCAAAGAATCTTAATCAGAAACAGTTTGCCCAACTGATGGGACGAACAGAGTCAGAAATATCCGATTGGTTGTCTGGAGATCGTAACTTTACGATTGATACACTCTTTGACATTGGTCAGGCTTTGGGCGTCACCTTCCTCAGTGAGACCATCCATTACACAACATCAGATGTTTATGAACCCGCCCCCATGATGGCGAGCGAACCGCTGGAGACTCCTAAGCCATAAATAAGAATTGGAGAGTTTTTTAATGAAGACCCTTTGGCTGCAGAGGCTTAAGTTTTCTGTGGACATGAGTTGGCACGCGATGGGTCTCCTGCAAACACTTCTCATATACTTGATCGATTGTATCGATGTAAACCCCATTGCTATCTTCAGATTCCTTGAATAACAATTGGTAATCCCGAATGCCTTCTACATAATGATTGCCAATTTCCATGAATTCATCAAATGCAAAATATAGAGACAAGCGATTACTATAAGAGAACTGATCGATAACCATCAACTTGCGTCTTTTCCAAACTCTTCCCTGTAAGAGAATCTCTGGATAATTAAACCGCATGCGTTCCATTTTTGAGAAGAGATCAGGATGCCTTTCATCAGAGGGACCAAACAACAATCTGACCTTCTCATCTAAATAGCACACGAAGGGCATCGCATCATCATCATTCCAGTCCAGTTTGATTTTGGCGGGGAGTAATCTTCCCCAGAAATGATGATACACCCTGACCTTATCAGCCTCAACAATACCTTTACCTATTTTCTTATAATCAGTCATGACTCCTCAAACCAAGATGATACTAATCCATAGCGATGCAAAACCTCGTCAGTCATTTTAATGGCATAGTGCTCACTTTTCCATTTCTCAATCTCCTGATGAATCAAGGCATCCAATTCAGGAAACTTCTCCTTGACGATATCTGCGAACTTAAATCCGAACTCAAGCCTTTCCATTTGGCTGCTAAGAAGTGGAGCCTATCGCTAACCCCTACCGATAGGCTTGCACTGCCTGAAAGAACAGATTAGAAACAGCTCACACCCTTGTATGATGACAGGATATACCTATTACATCACAACCAAGGGAAGTACGCCGAACTATCTCCATTTCTTTCAGATGATTGTGCAAGTTCATCGGTCTGGATAAAGCTAAACGCCTCCTATGTTACGACTGCGGCGGTCCTTCCGCCACGTTGCAAAGATAAGAAAAATCTAGCAAACGACATACATTGTGAGCTGTCTTTTTTGCAAAATTACATCTTTTTTCCCGATTTTAGTCGCTTCGTATCGTTATTTTCTTCATAAATCGTCATTATATGTTTGTTAGACACTTTATTTTGAGAGCAAAGATACAAAGAAAGGACGAAACGGCAATCATCCATTTCGTCCACTTACCAATATACTGCTAACCTTTATGGCTTACTCTTGAAATAAGCTATCGTCTCATCAAATGTTTGGAGGATGCTCTTTAAATCTGGATGACTACGCTGCACCACAATAGATCTTGTATTTAACACCAAAATCTGTTTCAAAGAAATATACATCATCGGACTCACTCCATACCTCGTATGGACTTTGGAGATTCAGTTGTATCAGACTTAATGGATTCATAGCTTAGATCAGATTTTTGAGTTAGCACTATACGACTGTTGGTTTTCGTCGGGATGGCATATTCATCAGTTCTTTTTCTGACTGTTCCAGCCACTCTCTTTTTCTGGCGAATGCCCTCCTAAAATCAGCAATCACCTCTTCTCTGTTTTTATAATTCTTTGCTTGTACCATATTATAAAGTATAAGTTCGTTGGCAAAAGTACGAAATATATTTGGAAGTTACAATTTTTTTCCCTCTTTTTTGAATTTCGACCAATATCTCTTGCAATGAGGAACAGGTGTCATTGCATTATAGTCAATGCTATTGCGTCTGGGAGTTCTAGTTGAGCTTTTGGGTGATGAGGGCTGAAGGTAGGAGGTGTATTCCTAGACAATACTAACTACACATGATGCAGAGCATCGTGAGGTCGTCGCTCTGGGGGGCGTTGCCCACATGCTGCTTCACGCTATCCGACAGACGTTCCACCAGCTGCCTGGCTCCCTCAAAGGGGTGGCTGGCAATGACGTCGAGGACACGATCATCCCCAAACTGCAACTGCTCACCATCCTCCGCCTCCGACAGTCCGTCAGTATACAGGAACAGAGGTCTGCCCTTGACATTCTCGATTTCCTCGCCTTTGAACACCAGTTCCGGCCACAGGCCGATAGGCGCATTCGCCTCCATGTCCACGAAAACAGGCTTTGAGGAAGTCTCACCGCCCTGTTTACCCGCCATCATCACTGGTGGATTGTGGCCAGCATTACAATACAAGAGCTTGCCGCTCTGCATATCGATCTCTCCGATGAACATAGTGCAGAACATGCCGTTCTCATTATTCTCCGAGACGGTCTCGTTAAGCCGCGTAGCAATATATTCCGGCGGGAATCCCTCCTTGGCCACCATACGGAACAGATTGACGATCACCGACATGAAGAGTGAGGCAGGTATTCCCTTGCCGCTCACGTCGCCAATACAGAAATAGAGCTTGTTGTTCTGAATGAAGAAGTCGTAGAGGTCGCCTCCCACTTCCTTGGCAGGCTTCAGTATGCCGTAGATGTCGATATGGTCGTGTTGGGGGAAAAGGCTTGGCACCATCCCCATCTGTATTTCCCGTGCGATGCGGAGCTCACTCTCCATGCGCTCCTTGGCCGTCGTCGTCTCCTCCAACTGGTCGTAGGCTGTCTTCAAGTTGGTGTTAGCCTCCTGCAGTTGGTCGTTCATGAGTCTCAATCGACGCGCATTCAGACTTCTTCGCCAGAGAATGTAAGCGAGGGTCAGGATGATGAATGTAGCGATGGCGATGGCCGATGTGGCGAATATCCTGCGAGCCCGAGCGGCTTGTTCCTGCGCTGCCATCTTCGACTCGTATTCGCTGATCTGCAAGTTCTTGTTATGCTTGTCGAGACTATCGTTCTGCAGTCTGACGGCAGCATTCTGCAACTCCACCTCCTTGTTTTTCAGGTTCAGCTGTAATGTCTCTTCCTCCAGTCGCCGCTGCTCAAGTTCACCAGCCATGTTCTCCAACTGCAACGACTGGTTACGCAGTTTCAGTTCCTTCTGTTCGTTCTCCAGGCGCCCAACGTCCATCGAGGTAATCATCTCCAGAAGCAGATGCGAATTGCGTGCCTCGTTGACAGAGTCTTTCCACATCATATAGTTAGCCAGCGACTTATAAGCTTTCTCATAATTCTTCTGCTCACGATAGATTTCACGCTCAAAATTATAACGCGTCAACGGTAGACGGACGGTGGAGGCAATTCGCAGGGCCTCATCGAAATTGCGGTCAAGGATACATCTCAGTATCTCCACCCTCTGGCCATAGATATCATCCCGCCCATAGGCTTCTTTGACCTTCTCCCGCTCTGCATAAAAACGGTTGAAGTCTGTCCTGAAATCGCTGTTCTTGGGGTGGTATGCAGCACTGTCGGCAGCCGACATGCACATCAGGGAGTAGGCATTCAAACGGTGTAATTCATTCAAATGAGGCTCACGGATAGCCTGTTCGGCGTATTGGATGGCGCTCTCCATGCTGTTTCGCAAATAATAGATCTTCGCCAGTTCTATCAGACTGGAAGCCGCACTCTCATTGGGAAGGTATTCATGCAGGTAGTTGACAGCCTTCTTGAATCCCTTGATGGCCTCCTCATGATTTTTCATCTGCTCATGGGCATAGGCCGACACATGGAGTCCGTTATAGATGCCCCACTTGTTGCCCTGCTTGATGGCATGCTCTTGCATCTCCTTGGCAATCTGCATGGCCCTGCTGCGATGCTGACGATTACTGGAGAAGAGCACTTGGTTAGCCCAGGCACGGTAGAACATACGATCGTCGCCAGCCTCCTCTGCAGCCCTTTTCAGACTGTCTGTGACGCTGATGAACTCATCGTAATCATAGCCACTATAGAGTTTATACATCCTGGCCTGCAACCGTTTCACCTCGTCGGATGCAGTCTTTTGAGCACTGACATTCAGCACAGTCAGGCACAGGAGCAACGCTATCAGGAGTCTTTTCATGCCACTTTGATTCCAACTGCAAAGGTACAAAAAGCTACTGAAATAACAAAACGAATGACGTTTTATTTAGTAGATGCTCAGATGGAACTTGCGATAGTGGCGCCTTGATGGATGCGGTTGCCCATGCCGATGCCGTCGCGCATGTTGCCGGCGAGAATCAGGCCAGGAAACTGCTGCTGAAGGGCCTCGATGGTAGCGAAACGCTCGCCGCTGTCGCTCCAGTACTGGGGAATGGCGTGTTCGTGGCGGAAGATACGCAGCAAGTCGGGCTGCATGTCGGCAGGATACTTGAGCATCGAGTGGAAAGCCTCCAGGGTAATCTCACGAATCTCGTCGTCGCTCTTCTGAAGATAATCCGTATGACGGGCACCGCCTATGAAATAGGAATACAGGGCACCGCCCTCCGGGCAACGCTGTTCGAAACAGCTTGAGGGAAAGAGGATGCCGAGCACGCGCTTCTGCTCCTTGCTGGGCACTAGTCCGCCAAAGGCTGGGAAGTCGAGACCACGGGCATTCTTCACGCCGAGGATCACCTGGATGATGGGTGCATAGAAGAGATTGCTCATCTTCTGCATCTGCGCCTCGGGAATGAAGGGCAGCAAGGCTGGCAGGGCATAAGCGCCCACGGTGGTCACGACCTTACGGCTGACGATCTCCTCTGTACCATTATAGGTACAGCTCCACTGACCGTCGGCTGTCGGTATCACCTTCAGATTGTTGGCACTGGTAATAATGCGGAGGTCCTTGGAGAGAGCCTCAACGAGTCGTTGCAGGCCACCGACAGCCGAGAAGACCTTCTTCGTGGCCAGACGATCACGATCGGTCTTGGGTTCCTTCGCCTTGGCGATAGCTCCACGGATAAAACTGCCGTAGTTGGCCTCCAGATTATAGAGTTTGGGAAGGGCATAGCGAGTGGTGAGCTTCATCGGGTCGCCCGCATAGACACCCGAGACGAAAGGATCGACGGCATACTCATAGAACGACTTGCCAAGACGGCGGGCAGCCAGCGCACCAACGGGCTCATCGGGATCGGTGCCCTTCTTGCGCCAAGGTTCGCCAAGAATGCGGAACTTGTCGCTCAAGCGGAAGAGCGGCGTGGTAATAGCACTGACGGGGCTACTGGGGAGTTCATGGAAACGATCGCCCTTCCAGATCAATCGGCGCTTGGACGACTCGCGGGCTATCTCAAGCTGGCACAAGCCTTCGAGCAACTGAAAGAGTTCAGCCACTTCAGGGAAGGATACGACACCCGTATTGGGGCCGCTCTCAAAGGTAAAACCGTTCTCATGGTAGGTGTGTATCTGTCCGCCAACGCGGTCGGCTTTTTCAAGGATAACGACGTCGCGCCCTTGCCGATGCAAGTGGAAAGCGGTGCTCAGACCCGTCAGGCCGGCACCTATCACGACGATCTCATGTTGTTGTTTCATGTCTATATTGGTTTAGAGAAGTTCTTATCTGTATGGCGCATCAAGGGGTCGAGGGCGGCAGCGACACAGCGCACAAACGGCCGGCCCTCGGTATTAACGGTAATGGTATCAGGCGTCAGAGTAATCAGACCGTCGGCAGCCATCTCCCGCATCACAGCCTCATCGTAACCGCAGGCCTCACGGAGCATTTCCGGCGTACTGCTGATATGCGCAGCAACTTCCGACCAACGGAGGGCATAGTTGCACATCAGCGTCTCGACCACCTCGCGCACCAGTTTCTCCTGAGCCGAAAGACGGTAGCCTCGGGCCGTATAGAGCCGACCTTCGTTGATGGCCGAGATATAGGCCTGGATGTCGCGACCGTTCTGGGCATAGGCATCGTCGAGCTGACTGATGGCCGTTACGCCGAAGGCATAGACCTGCGCAGTGGTACGTCGTGTACAATATCCCTGGAAGTTCCGATGGAGTTGTCCTTTGGCAAGAGCCTGTGCCAACTCATCCTCAGGAAGCACGAAATGATCGAGCCCAATGGGCTGATAGCCAGCCCCACAAAGTACCTCGGAGGCCAATTCATACATGCGGTTCTTCTCGCTTTCCGCTGGCAAACCTACACGGTCGAGTATCTGTTGACGGGGGAAGAGCTTGGGCAGATGGGCATAAGAGAAGGTGACGAGCCGATCAGGTCGCCAAGCGGCAGCCTGCTCAATCGTCTCGCGGAAACTATCGGCCGTCTGCAACGGCAGTCCATAGATGAAGTCGAAATTCACGGTAGCCCCAGAGGCACGGAGAATCTGCAGAATCTCATCGACAGGCAGTAGCGAAGGCCGACGGTTGACAGTCTTCAGCACCTCTGCCCGCAGATCCTGGATACCCAGACTATAACGGGTGAAGCCACAGTCGATCAAGCCCTGCCAGTCTTCGGCAGTCAGGTAGCCAGGATGACACTCGATGGCAATCTCAGGCTGCTCGATGGCTGGTGCGATAGAGAGCAGATGCTCGTTAAGTTCACGGATCAGCGGGATGGGAACAGCCGTCGGACTGCCCCCACCATAGTGGATCTGGGATATCTTGCGTCCAGCGGCAATATGCGGCGCCAAGAGGTCGATCTCCCGATGAAGCGCTCTCACATAATCCGTCATCGTATCCATGTTGCTCAAGGGATAGGAGTTGCAGCCACAATAATGACAGAGGTGGCGGCAGAAGGGCATGTGGAGATAGAAGGATATGTTGTTCTGCTGGGCATCGTTAGATGCATCGACAGCCTGCAGATAGTCGTCGGCTGTGAAGGCAGCAAAGAAGTTTGCCGGCGGATAGCTTGTATAGCGCGGCACCGGCTTGTTGTATTTCTGAATAATGTCAGGCTGCATGGGGCTTACGGAATAAAAGGATGATATAAACGAGTGATATCGAAGCGATGATGACCTCCGCGAGGAAGAGTCCGTAATAGCCGAAATGATCGGCTACGGCACCACTCAGACCAGCCATGATGATACCACTGAGATGCGTCAAGACGGTCTGGACGGTGAAATCAGTACCCTCACGGCCTGGTCTCACACACTCCATCGCTGAGGTATAGACCACAATCGTAGCCATGCCATAGCTCATCCACATCAGCACGATACCGCCATAGAGCATTGCGGTAGTAGGAGTGCCGAGCATCACCAAGCCGAGGAAATAAAGCGTGGTCAGCAGGATGAAGCAGGCAAAGAGGATGCGGGCGGTGAAGATGCCGATGCGGCGCACGATGAAGCCGGCGCCGAAGGAGGCACAGAAGGCAGACGAGGTGCCGATGATGCCACTCATCACGCCAATCTCCTTCATCGAATAGCCCAGATCCACGAGCCAGGGGCGCATCATCGAGAGGATGCCGATGATACTGGAGTAATAGAGCAACAGGAAACCTATCTGACGCCAGATACCACGCTGTACGAAGAACGAGGCGAAATCGGTAAGCCGGGCCCGTTGGCGCACATCTTTCTGGGCGATATTCAGATCCTTACGGCGCAACAGCGGGATGAGCATCAACAGTACAAAGACACCCAGGAAAGGCGTTACGGCATGCCAGCCAAACCGATGGAGCACCAGCAGCAGCACACCGCTACCAATCAGGGCACCGCCAAAGCTGCCCATTGACTGCATGCTGTTCACCATACTCTTGTCGCGACCTGTATGCATCAGGATGGCAAGGGCATCGGTAGCAATGTCCTGCGTGGCAGAGGCCACCAGCGACAGCATTACCATGAAGATAATCAGATAAAGGTTATCGGTTACATTGAGGTGACCGGCAAGGATGATGAATATGGCATAGACAATCTCGCTGATGACAATGCAACGGCGGAAGTCGCGCCCCGTCAGACAATGACGGTCAACTAAAGGTGACCACAGGAACTTAACGACCCAGGGCAACTTCACCAGTTGCAGCAGTCCGATGGTGGCTAGGGAATAGTTGGCCTCACGCATCATCACCTGCAGGGCGGTGGCAAAGAAGCTGGAGGGTATACTCTGAGCAATATAAAGGCAGAAGAACATCGGAAGACCGATGCCTCTGCCCTTGCTACTTATGTGGTTGTTTGGTTGGTTTTCTGTCTGCATTACAATATTTAGAAGTCAAATATCAGCGAGGTGCCGAACGACGTGGGTCGTCCCTTCTGTCCGTAGGGCGCACTCGCCTTGAAATAATAGGTGAGATAATCGGTATTTGTCAGATTCTTACCCCATACCTCCCAAGTCAGGAAGCCGAACGTGGCGCTGACTTTGGCGTTGAGCAGGGCATAGAATGATTGCGACACAGCATTATCCTCGTTCCAATAGATCTTGCCAAGACCCGTGACACCGGCGCTGAACACCAGACGGTCAAGTGCACCATGAGCGGGCAGCAAGGTATAAGTGCCATTGAGCGAGAGGGTATGGCGTGGCACAAGCGGCAGCATCAGACCTGTATAGCTGACGGTCTCGCTGCGCTGGTAGTCGAGGAATCGGGCGTAGGTATAGCCATAGCTGAGGTGGAATGCCAGCGGCTTTATTGGACGGGCCATCAGGGAGAGCTCAACACCCTTCGAATCGGAATGGCCTGCATTGCGGGTGATATTTCCAAGTCCGGGCACCGTCTGGGTTATCTGCTGGTGGCGCCAGTCCACGTAGAAGAGGGTCAGCTCTGCCTGCAGGGCGTGGTCGAGGAAGGAGGCCTTCGTGCCCACCTCGTAGTTCCAGTTGTACTCAGGATCGAAGGTACGCTCATCGTCCGTCGTGAAGGTGGAATTGAAACCGCCCGTCTTATAGCCTCTGGTTACGGAGGCATAGAAGAGGTTGCGCTCACTGGTGAGATACTCCAGGGTGAACTTCGGCGTCAGCTGGGTGAAGTTGAGCTTACTATTATAGGTATCCGTGGGCGTACCATATACATTGTCCCAAGCCTTGGTGCGATAGGCGGAATAATCCTCCTTGGCATGCTCGTAGTCGAAGCGGAGACCAACCTGTGCCTTCAATCCGCCAACGATGCGGAGCGACGACTGGTGGTAGACGGATACACCCGTCGTGGGCGAATCGTAGTACTTCGGTGTGGCATAGTCCTGAGCGATATAGATCGTCAGCAGTCGCTTGTGATAGCTGTCGCTGAAGAGGAAGGCACCAAACATCCACTGATAGGGACTGGCTGTCGTCGACTTCAGGGTCAGTTCCTCGCTGAAGATATTCTGGCGCACTCGCTGACTTACCCAGTAGGCATCCTTCGGTGTAAAGTCCTGATCGATGCCCATCTGATCGTCGATATACTGATAGGCGGTCTGGCTATTGAAGCTGAAGTTCTCTCCGACATAGCGGGCGTTGAAGCCGGCTGTCGTCACCTGACGAAGATAGGAACTGTAGCGGTTATAGTTGATCTCGCCTGTCTCGCCCGTTTCAGGATCGTAGGTGGCATAAGGGTAGCCTCCCTGATCGCTGTTGCGGTAGCTGACATCGGCCGTGAGTGTCCAGCGCCGGGCAGGTTTCCAATAGAATCGTCCACGCAGGAAACCATCGTTGAACTTATCAATCTTGCTGCCGTCGAAGGCATTGCGGAAGAAACCGTCATTATGGTGATAGCTGCCATTGACGGCAAAGCCCATACGGTCGTTCAGCTTCGTGTAGTTATAGGCATTCACCACAAGGTCGTTGTAACGGCCATAGCCTGCCTTGACACGAGTGCCCTGAAAGTCGAAGGGCGTATGGGTATAGGCATTGATGATACCACCAATGCAGTTGCGACCATAGAGCGTACCCTGCGGGCCGCGCAGCACCTCGAGGGCTGAGAGATCGAAGAGATCGTCATCGAAGGAAGAGCGCTCCATGTGGGGCACGCCGTCGATATAGAATCCCACCGTGGGGCCGTTAGTCTTCGAACCCACGCCACGTACGAACACCGGCGAAGTCTGCCTGGAGCCATACTCCGGGATGTAGAAATTGGGCACCGTATAGCCCAGATCCTTGATACTCGTCATCTCCATATTATGTACGAAAGCCTCCGAGAGGGATGTGACGGCGATGGGGTCGCGCCCCAGGGCATCCTGTTTGAATCCCACAACGGTTACTTCTTCCATGTCAAAATGCCTGGCCACCGACGTGTCGGAAACTTCTTCGATTCCATCCGCAAACACAGTCAGCGGGAACAAAAGCAACAAAAGCAGTCTAAATCTTTGCATCATCAATTCATGTATTGGTTTTCGGCTGCAAAGGTACTGCTTTTGCTACGTCGGAGCAATCCTCATTTATGTGGATTTCGGCATCAGGACCACGCCTTGCTGCTTCTTGCCGTCCATCATGATCTTCAGCGGCTGCTCAAACCTGACGTGTCTGACGAACTCCGTTTCCTCCACAGCAGGCATCGCATCGAGCACCTCTTTCTGGAAGGTGCCGGACCCCGTGAAGGTGTTGATGGTAAAATATCCCACGCCGAAGGAGGTGAGGTTCTGGAAGAAGTGGGTGCCCTGCGAGGGATCGACATGGTAGTTCTTCAGTCCCAACTCGACAATCACACGGGCAGCGGAGATATGAGGCCACTTCACGGGGATACCTAACCAATAGTCGGAGGAGCCCCAACGACCAGGACCTATGAGTACGTAGTTCTTATCGGCATCAAGGAACTTGCGGTTGATCTGTTCTATCTGATCGGCAATCATGGGATTATTCACGGCGGTGAAATCATCGTCGGCCTTGACATAGACCACATCGGTGACATCCTCGGAGATACCATGACCAAGGGAGTTCTCGGAACGCAACAGACAGTCTTCATCGGGGATAGCCCGCAAGTCTTCGTCGAGCACCTGCTTGGAGTCGACGATGGGGCGGATCTGCAGCAGATAGAACGTACCTGTCCGGTCATCGTTGAGGTTGCAGGCGAACTCGATCTCCACAGGACGTTTCATCTCGTCGGAGCCCAGTTTTTGCACCATTTGGAGGATTTCCGGCAAGGGGAACACCCCATGCTGAAGCACGCCTGTAAAGGAAATCACCTTACGGCCGCCCTCATAGATACCGTCGCGGATAATCTGGTCCATAGGATCATAGGTTGAGGCGATATAGGTGAGGGCTCCATCCTCGGCAGCCTGTTTTACACGTACCTTTTTTATATTAAAGCCGTCGTCGACCTTAAAGTCATCACCCACATGACTCATATCAAGGGCATAGAAACGGGTCTGCGTCTCGCTGAGCGCCGTATCCATCTCCGACATCTGGAGAACCTGCGTAGGGTGATAGGGAGAGACGCGCAACGTCTGCCCACCATCAACGATATACTTACCAAGTCCGAGGGCCAGCGAGGCAATACCTTCCTCAGCCGTCTCCTCGCCGATGGGATAGTAGTTCAGCGAACGGAGCACACCCGAGAAGTTCGGATAATAGAGGTCGCCGTACTGTTTGCCCACCACCTCCTGAAGGATGACCGCCATCTTCTCCTGGTCGATAACATTCTGAGTGGCAAGCATATACGCTTTGGAGTCCTTATAGTAGACAGAGGCATAGACGCCCTTGATGGCACAGGCCAGCATCCGCAGCATCTCGTACTTATCCTGGAGATAAGGAATCATATAGGTAGAATAGATACCTGCGAACGGCTGGTAGTGAGAATCCTCGAGCAACGAACTAGAGCGGACGGCTATCGGCGACTTCACGGCATCAAAGAAGGTGAAGAAGTCGGCTATCAGCGAGTCGGGCAGCTGAGCCCGCATGAAGTGCTGCAGGATCTCTTCGTCGGAAGCATCGCTGAGGGCAATGGGATAGAGATTGTTCTTCTCCATGAACTCATCGAAGAAGTCGGTACAGAGTACGACGGTCTTCGGAATCGACACCTGAGCATTCTCGTATTGGTTCAACTCTGTATGCCGCTTGATGATATTATCGAGGAAAGCCAGGCCACGACCCTTGCCACCCAACGAACCGTCGCCGATACGGGCGAAATGGCTATAGGCATCGAACTTCAGACGGTCGAATACAGCCACCACGCCGATGTTCTTCATGCGGCGATACTGTACGATGGCGTCGAAGATAATCTTACGGTGGGCATCGACATCCTGCAACTTATGCCAGGTGACATGCTTCAGGAAGGCCGAGACAGGGAAGATGGCACGGGCACAGAGCCAACGGCTCATGTGGTTTCGCGACACATGGTAGAGCATCGAGTCGTTGGGAATCTTGAAGATATTGTCCTGCAACTCCTTCAACGACGACACGCGGAAGATTTCCTCCTTGGTCTTCGGATCACGGAAGATAAAGTCGCCGAAGCCCATGTGTTCCTCCATCAGATGGTGGAGATCGACATTCATCTTGGTAGAGTTCTTATCGATAAAATGGAAACCTTCGGCCTTGGCCTTAGCCGCATTGAGTGTCTCCTTCGATTCAAGGATCAAGGGCACATACTCATCGCGGCGACGGATCTCACGGAGCAGTTTCAGACCAGCCTCCGGATCACCCTCCTCAACATGGGAGAGACGCCCTGCGACGATATGCATCGGGAAACGGGTATCGGAAATGACGCCCAAAGTGTTCTCGTGGTACTTCTCGTAGATCTCCATTGCCTCCTCGTAGTTGGTAGCAAGCACCACTTTAGGGCGGCCTCGTTTACGCTGGGCCGCAGCATGAGGGTTCAGTGCCTCGGTAGAGAAGCGCTTCGACTGGGCGAGGATATAATTATAGAGGTTAGGCAGCACGCTGGAATAGAAACGGATGTTATCCTCGACAAGCAGGATCATCTGTACGCCAGCCTCCTTGATGTCATGGTCAATGTTCATCTTGTCCTCAATCAGCTTGATGATCGACATGATGAGATTCGTATTGCCGAGCCAGCAGAACACATAGTCGAACACCGACATATCCTCATCCTGGATGCGCTTGGTGATACCATGCGAGAACGGGGTGAGCACCACACAGGGGATATTCGGATGAGCCGCCTTGACCTCACGAGCCACGGTAAAGGCATCGTTATCGGCATTACCAGGCATACAGATCACCAGATCGATGTCGGTAGTGCGGAGCACCTCGTTGGCCTCTTCCGTCGTCGATACCTGAGTAAAGGTAGGCGGATAACGCATGCCCAACTCCATATATTCATCGAAAATCTTCTCATCGATACGGCCGTCATCCTCAAGCATAAATGCATCGTAAGGATTGGCCACGATGAGCACATTGAAGATACGCCTCGTCATCAGATTGACAAACGACACATCCTTCAGATAGAATTTATTCCACTCCTGGGGTACCTTTACTTCTTCTTCCATAATGAGCGCAAAGATACGACTTTTTTCCTAGTTAAATGCATTATTCGCATACTTTTTAACATGAAACGGCAACCTTTCCCGTTTTTTTTCTTAATTTTGCAGCCAGTTATAAACCTATCAATAAGAACTGAGATGAAAACGAACCCCTTAAGCACTTTTGTTGCAGCAGCCTGCTGTGCGCTGTTGGCTTTCTCGTGTGCCAGCAAACAAGAAACAGTTACGAACAAACTTACCACTCCAGGTAACCCTTACCTGCCATTGTGGGAACACATCCCCGACGGTGAGCCTTACGTGTTTGAAGACCCAGACAATCCTGGCAAACAGCGTGTCTACATCTATGGCTCACACGATGACCTGATCACAATGTACTGTGGTCGTGACCAGGTGGTATGGTCAGCACCCGTAGAGGATCTGACCCAATGGCGCTATGACGGCACTATCCTCGTGGTAGACAAGAATGCCAAAGGTGAGCCCTTCGACTCTGCCCAGACTGCCGATGTGCTCTTCGCCCCCGACGTGACAATGACCACCGACTCAACAGGCAAGAAGACATACTGGCTCTTCCCTAACGACCAGACAGGCTATCGCAACGGTCTGATTGCCAAGAGCGACCGTCCTGACGGACCTTTCGAGGTATGCAACTGGAATGCGGAAGACCCCAATAAGGTGGATGGCATCTATGGTTTCGACCCCGCAGTTTTCGTAGATGATGACGGTAAGATTTATGGCTATTGGGGATTCGGGCACTCTTACGCTGCTGAAATCGACTCTGCCACGATGTGTACCGTAAAGCCTGGCACTCAGATGGTGGACGGAATGATTCCTGGTTTCCAGGAGCCAAATGCAGGCGACTTCCGCTTCTTCGAGGCTTCGTCTATCCGTAAGATTAAAGACAAATACGTTTTTATCTATAGCCGTTTTACAAAGGACGGTGAGTTCGGACTGCCCACGACAAACTACACGCTGGCCTATTGCTATGGCGACAACCCGCTGGGTCCCTGGACATACGGCGGAACCATCATTGACGGACGTGCCCGAGACATCAACGAGAAGGGAGATACCATCGCCTCTGCTGTGGCTCACGGCAACACCCATGGAAGCATCTGCGAAATCAACGGTCAGTGGTATGTATTCTATCACCGCCAGACGGGTACTGACGAATATACCCGCCAGGCAATGGTTGCACCCATTGAGGTGAAGGTAGAGGAAGGCAAAGGCGGCAAGGTGGAAATCTCTGAGGGCGAATACAACTCCGAAGGTTTCTCACTCAATGGTCTCGACCCCTTCGAACGTCACTCTGCAGGTATCGCAAGTTGGCTGACTGCTCCAAAAGACCCCATCCACGAATATCCCAACAACAAGTTCTTCGGTTCTTACGTAGAAGCCAGCTACGGTGGTGAGCCAGGGATGAGCAAGGAAGAGGCATTGGCCTCTAAAGCCAAATACGATGCTCCCTACGATCTACGTTATAACACTAATCGTGTGGTCAACAACACCGATGGCTCGATCGTAGGCTACAAGTACTTCAACTTCGATGCCAAGCGTTTGGCTAATCCTGCAAATCTGATGCTTGTGCTGCGCCTCATCCCCGAAGGCGTTGACGGCACCATCGAGGTCATGATGGATCGTCCCTGGGAGTCGCAGGGCGGTAAGAAGATTGGTGAGACAGCCCTGAAGGCCAATATGAATCAGGCCACTACCGACGTTGCCATCGGCATCTCCAAAGAGGCCCAGAAAAAGGATCTTGCCGGCAAGCATGCCATCTTCTTCGTCTTCAAGTCTGACACCAAGGAGAAATCCCTCTGTATCCTCGAAGACCTGGTATTCTGTTTCGACAAATAAAAGATTATACACATGAAAAAACTACTGCTACTATTTATCTTAGGGACTCTTTGCACCTCGTCGGCTCTGGCTGACGAGGTATATAAGCCCTCACCAGTATTGGGGACAGCCTGGAACCAAAAAGGCAACATGAACCCCATCATCCCCGGATACTTTGCCGACCCGACGATCAGGAAGTTCGGCGACACCTATTATATATATGCTACCACCGACGGCACTGGCAACGGTTACGGTCCTGCTCAGGTTTGGGTGAGCAAGGACTTCGTAAACTGGAAGAACATCGTGATGAACTGGCCCACGACAGAGGTGGTATGGGCACCAGACGTGGTACAACAGCCGAATGGCAAGTTCCGTTATTATTACTGCGAGCCCTGTAACATCAATATCGGTGAGAGCGATACACCCATCGGCCCTTGGCAGAATATACTGGGAAAAGCGGATGCCGTGATGGTTCCCGACCGTTATGTACACAACGTCATCACGCTCGATCCTCAACTGTTCCGCGATGACGACGGTTCAGAGTATCTCTACTTTACCACTTGGGGCATCTATAAGGGCTTCGGCTGTGGTGTGGCAAAGCTTAAAGGCGGCAACTTCGACTTGGCCGCTCTATCTGACAGCCTGTCAAAGGATGCACGCCGCTGGAATGAGAACGCCCCCTTCCCCATCGCTGCCGATGAGTTCTTCAGCGAGAAACGCCTCATCCCCAATACGGAACTGAAAGACATTTTCGAGGCACCATTCGTGTTCAAGCGCAATGGTGTCTACTACTTCACCTATTCATCCGGATCCTGCCATACTGACACCTATCGGGTGCAGTATGCCACATCGACCACAGGACCGATGGGACCTTTCGAGTACAAAGGCGAACTGTTGACAACGAATAAGGACGAGACCGTGCACGGCCCAGGACATCACTCCATTCTGGAGCAAGATGGACGCTATTTCATCGTATATCATCGTCACAACAATCCAAAATCGGTCCACGGCTTTAATCGTCAGGTATGTATCGACGAGCTGAAATTCGATGCTGAGGGCAATATCCTTCCCGTCGTTCCCACCCATAATGCCCAGAATGTACTTTCCCCATTAAGTCTTTCTGAAAGAAACATCGCTTATGGCGCCAAGGTTACAGCCTCAAGTTATTACGACGAATGGTTCAAGCCCGAATACGCTACCGATGATAATAATGGTACGCTATGGAAAGCTGCCAAAGGTAATTGGGACGGTGCCGAGCGGCATGACGAATGGCTCGAGATAGACCTCGGGAAGAACATGACGTTTA